>AUXO015128757.1_pt1 | contig 10313 bp, 8 predicted proteins | sample 768731 | NCBI WGS metagenome assembly AUXO01 (sample SAMN02715735, study PRJNA202380) | gut metagenome | biome: sheep rumen | host: Ovis aries | place: New Zealand: Palmerston North | reverse complement strand
TTTCCGAAGACCTTCAGCCCTGACACCGCCAGCTGTTTTCTTGCAAAGACAGGGCGTTCAAAGCCCTGTCCGTAAGGTGACAGAGCCTCCAGCTCCCGTACCAGATCCTCGCTGATATATGAAAACGGCATCGCTGCATCGATCCAGATCTTTCTGGTCAGCGTATCGGCATCCAGGTCCGCATTCTCATTAAGAGCACGGCGAAGCATCTCCAGATTTTCTTCAGGAAGGCTGAGCCCCGCGGCCATCGTATGTCCGCCGAATCTTGTCAGCAGCCCGGAAACACTGCACAGCGCCGCAAACATATCATAGCCCTCGATGGACCGGCCGCTGCCCTTTAAGCCGTCCTTTCCCTTCGTAATCACAATTGAGGGTTTATAGCACTTTTCCTTGATGCGTCCGGCAACAATGCCTGCCAGCGATTCATGCAGCTCCGGCAGATAGACGACCAGCACCCGGTCAGCGCCGTAATCGGCGTCGATCAGCTCCAGCGCCTGCTTCACGCCTCTTTCCGTCATGGATTTGCGTTCTTCATTCAGGCTGATCAGATGGCCGGCAAGAGTTTCCGCTTCCTTCCCATCCTCAGTCATAAACAGCTCGAGCGCAATGTTGGCATTTTCCAGCCTGCCGCCTGCATTGATGCAGGGACCGATCATAAATCCGATATGATAGGTATCGATCCCGTGCCCGTTCAGCCCGAGCTCACGGATCAGTGTCCTTAATCCGAGGGACGCGCTTCCGCTTTCCCCGCTTCCGTCCGGCCTCATGCCTCCGTTCAGGACCTTCAGGCCTTCTCTTACTATGATCCTGTTCTCTCCCGTGAGGGGCATGATGTCCCCTACAGTCGCAATAGCCGCGAAATCAAGATAACGCAGCCACTCGTTTTCATCTCTCCCAAGTCTTCTGTATATGTACCGGATCAGCTTCCAGGCAGTGACCGCTCCACAGATCTCAGCAGTCGGATAGGCGCTGGAGCTGCGTTTCACATCCACGACGGCCGCCGCCGGCGGAAGGATCTCTGTGCCGTCTTCTTCCTTCCTGATGTTATGATGATCCGTCACAACGACCCGGATCCCGTATTCTTCGGCTGCCCGCAGTTCATCGACGGCGGAAATGCCGTTATCACAGGTCACGATCAGATCGACGCCATCCGCTTTTGCTTCCTCGATCATTCTCATATTCAGACCGTATCCGTCCATGATGCGGTCAGGGATCCTCGAATCCGCATCCGCCCCGATTGCCCTCAGGCCTTTCAGGAGGATACAGGTCGCACAGACGCCGTCAATATCATAGTCTCCGACAATGCGTATCCTGCCGCCTCCGGCTGTCATGGAGAGGATTTCGTCAGCAGCCGCGCTGATATCCGGCATCAGGGATTCATCATACAGCTGCCCGAGTGTTCCGTGCAGAAAATATTCGATTTCCTCCTCCGGGATATCCCGGTTCCTGAGGACTCTCACCGTAACGGGATCCAGTCCGAAGCGGCGCCCGAGTCCCGCAAAATCAGCCTTTTTTGTATATACAAACCACTGATTTTTCATTTATCTACCAATATCCAGCATGACAATATCGTTGTCTCCCGGAGCATCAGGATCATCCTCCGAAGCTGTTTCATCATCCATATAATCATCATACAGATCGTCAAAACGATCCTCATAACCGGGATTCGTTGCCAGATCCCCGAAAATCACGGCAAGCGACGGATTATCAGCTTCCGCATCCAGGAATACTTCTCCAATCCTGTCAAAATAAACCATCAGATCGATATTCAGATCGATCATATCCCCTACCGGCAGGAAAATCCCTACCGCAGTCGGCTCCCCGATCGATGTCAGCATATCATACAGCGCGTCCAGATTTTTTCCGTAATAATCCGGGAACCCCATCTGCTCCGCAATATAATCGTGTGCTTTTTCCTTTGTGTCCGGCACGCTGAAATCCAGCAAAATTTTTCTCATCTTTATGGCTCCCCGTAAAGCAGTTCAAAATTCCTGTAGTGATCCTTCGTGTAGTAAATCAGGCCGTCATTGCTGTAAACGATCCGTTCTGCCCCTCTGTGTCCCTTTTTCGGATTATAATTTATATCACACTCGAAATATTTACGGCCTTTTTTCTTGGGAAGAGCCTCCTCGTAATTACCGAACCGGTCTCCTCCGATGCTCATGCCGGGACAGACTTCAGGCAGATTTCCTTCGGATGAATTCCATCCGGCGTCCCTGGCTTCATTTTTTGTAATAAAGTTTTTCGGCAGATGCCCGTAAACGGAGATATAGAGCGCCACACTGTCGCGGTCCGTATAGGTTCCGTTTTCGGCGATCACAGCCTCTCCGGTTTCTTTCATTTCCTGTGAAGCTTCAGTTTCCGGAGACAGTTCAGCCGGCGTTTCGGCCTGGGCGGTCTCTGCCGCGCTCTGTGCTGAAGACGATGATGCGATCGTCTTCAATTCCTCCGTTTCTTCAGGATTCCCGAGATCCGTCCCTGCAGGCTGCGGTGCTGTTTCCGGCGCCTGGAGCTGGGCCTCTGCAGTCACTCCGGGAGTTTCCTGTATATCTGTCTTTCTCCCCGTAAACTGGTTCGCCAGAAAAATAACTGCTACGATCACAAATACGACAAGTTCAAGTTTCGTCCGGTTTTTCATAATAGTATCTTATAATCCTTCCGTCTGGTCTGGGCTGACTTTCATACTAGCAAAATGCGATTCCCCTGAATGGGGAACCGCAGGAAATTTACTTTTAATCAGCTTTTTCAATCAGCTTCTTCATGATCTGCACAGCATTGCTTGCCGCACCCTTTCTGACCTGGTCGCCGCAGCACCATAAGGTGAGGCCGTGATCGTCTGTCAGATCGTCTCTGACTCTGCCGACATACACCAGATCCTGGTCGGTGGTATCCAGCGGCGTCGGATAGCAGCGTCCCTCGATATCTTCGATCAGTCTGACGCCCTCAAATGCGCGGATCGCCTCGTTTGCCTCGGCGATGCTGATCTTCCTTTCCGTACGCAGCGTGACGGAAATGGAATGTGAACGCATTACAGGCACTCTGACGCAGGTGCAGGTCACAAGCAGCTCCGGAAGGTGCAGGATCCTTCTGCCTTCATTCTGCATCTTCATTTCCTCGGAGGTATACAGATTATCCTTCATCTCTCCGATGAACGGGATCACGTTGGCTGCGATCTGCGCCGGGAAGGTCTTATGCACGATTTCCCCGCCGTTTGCAAGGGCGTGCATCTGGTCTTCAAGCTCTCTTGTGCCGTTTACACCGGCTCCCGATACCGCCTGGTAGGTGCAGGCAACCATGCTTCTGATCGGAGAAAGCTTTGCAATTCCTGCAACAGCCATCAGCGTAATGATGGTGGAACAGTTCGGATTGGCAATGATGCCCTTATTCTGAAATGCATCCTCACCGTTGATCTCCGGAACCACCAGCGGAACATCCGGATCCATACGGAAAGCCGAGCTGTTGTCAATGTAGACTGCGCCGGATCTTACGATTGCCGGAGCGAACTTTTTGGACATCGGATTCTGGACTGCTCCCAGTACGTAATCCATACCCTGGAAGCTCTCCTCCGTAGCTTCCTGCACTTTCACCTTGCCTCCCATGAAATCGATCTCGGTTCCTGCGCTCTTTGCACTTGCAAGAGGAAGCAGTGTTCCGACAGGGATCTGATATTCTTCGATCACCTTCAGCATCTCACGTCCGACGGCGCCGGTTGCGCCCAATACGGCAATGTTGTATTTCTTCATTCTGAAAAACCCCCTTACTTCATCTTCAGAAAAACGGGAATGCTCCCGCCGGCTGTCTCCTGTTATACATAAAACGGCGCCTGCAGGATTCCTGCAAGCGCCCTCGTTTGCAAACAATACTATCGGTTTACTTTCTGTTCTTCAGGAAATCCGGAATATCGATCGTCATCTCCTTATTCATCTGGGATCTGAGCTGATAATCCCGGTTCGGCTGTGCTGCCGGCTGCGGCTGTGCGGAATTGCCCGTAAATCCGAAATCCAGCTTCGGTCCTTCTGCTGCCGCCGGTTTTTTTGGCTCCGACTCCTCGCTTGTCTTGAATCCGGTCTTCACGCCGCCGGTCGGATATGCCGTGCCTTTATTTCCGAACAGATTCGCCGGTCTGCCCTGAGCCGGCGCCGGTTTGTTCTGAGGCTTCTCCACGATGCCGGTCGCAATAACGGTGATCGTGCAGACATCCTGTGCCTTCTCATCATATACGGCACCAAAGATAACGTTGGCATTTTCACCTGCAAGGTCAGTAACAAACGATGCAGCTTCATTTGCTTCGATCAGGCTGATATCGCCGCTTACGTTGATGATCACGTCGGAAGCGCCCTGGATCGTTGTCTCAAGAAGCGGTGAGGAGACTGCCTGCTTGACAGCTTCCAGTGCTTTCTCGTCGCCTCTGCCGATACCGATACCGATATGGGCAATGCCCTTATCCTTCATGACGGTCTGAACATCCGCGAAATCCAGGTTGATCAGAGCCGGTACATTGATCAGGTCTGTAATGCCTGTAACTGCCTGAAGCAGAACTTCGTCCGCCTTCTTCAGCGCATCCGGCATGGTGGTCCGTCTGTCGACCAGCTCCAGCAGCTTGTCGTTCGGGATCACGATCATAGAGTCTACGTTTTCTCTCAGATTCTGAATGCCTTCAATCGCATTCTGCATGCGCTGCTTCGCCTCGAAACGGAACGGCTTCGTCACAATGCCGATCGTCAGAATACCGAGACCCTTTGCAATACGTGCGATCACAGGCGCAGCACCTGTACCGGTACCGCCGCCCATACCACAGGTTACGAACAGCATATCGGCACCCTTGAATGCCTGTTCCAGATCATCCGCGCTTTCTTCTGCGGCTTTCTGGCCGATTTCCGGCTTGGCGCCGGCACCGAGTCCCTTTGTGATCTTCTCGCCGATCTGCATGGCTGTCGGTGCCTTGCAGTACTGAAGAGCCTGTTTATCTGTATTAACTCCGATGAATTCAACTCCCGCAACATTCTCATCTATCATGCGGTTTACGGCATTATTTCCGGCACCGCCGACACCAACAACGATGATCCTTGCTGCTGATTCTGTTTCCGGTATTTTAATCTCTAACATTATGCTTCTCCGTATTCAAAGTTCTTTTTATAAATATAAGTTGTTTATATCCAATTTTCAAGTAATTTTGAGCGCCTTTTTATCAAAAATTCGAAACTGTAACAGAACCCTTACAGATATTTTACAATAGTCTTAAAATATCGGTTTTTCAGTTCTTTTCAGCCTTTTTCAGGCCCTTTCTTTCCTCGACGACAATGAAGTTATCCATGCTGACCGGAGCATTTTTCAGGCTCTGCTGCTGTACATAATGCTCCAGGATCGGAAGCAGGATCAGGACCGTCAGGCCGGCTGTAAAGCCCCCGTTATACAGGACCAGTCCTCCGTGAAGATTGGCAGTTGCCCTGCACAGGGCCGCATCGATCATGCCTGCGGCAAACCCGGCGCCTTTCCCGTATCTGCCCACGATCGGGCACATGCCCGTTGCAAAAGCTGCGGCATTGATATACGCCTGACCGGAAATCGTCCACTGCGGATTGAGCGGCGTCAGGGCTGAGATCGTCATGTTAATGACATACATCCCGCAGAATCCGGCCAGGATCGGCCAGACATTTTTAGGATGCTGGCCGAGCAGGGAAAATGTCAGCGCCGCAAAAAGCACACCCGTCGTAGGGCCTGTAAACCCGACACCGACGGAAACTCTCATTACAAGATTGACATAGGCCAGGAACATTGCCCCGTATATACCGATGTTGATCAGACATACAGGCATGGAATAGCGCTCCACGAAATTACTCATATGGCCGGTATCGGTCATCAGCTTTTTATAGCCCTGCATGCTTCTTCCGTTGAGCAGGAATCCTGCCGTAAAGGCAAGCAGAAACAGCAGGATGAAATAGACATTTACAAACAGGGAGTATGACCGGTGGAAGGAATCATACCACGGATTGCTGAAGACCAGTTTTTCGGGCGGCGCCACTTCAAATGTCGTATAAAACAGATTGTAAACAAAAAAGCCGAATATTCCGAACGCAAGTCCGCCGTTAAACAGATTATAGCCTTTGTGCCATGCCCTGGCGCCGGGAAGGATCGCCGGGATCACAAAGCCGAGCACAATCGAAAAGAGCACCGCAAGGATCACGCCTGCAGTTGTCAGGTGCACCTCCCCCTGCACAAAAGCCTCCCCCTGTGTATACCTGAAAAGGAATTCCGAAATGAACGGCCCGAAACAGGTCGCAAACATACAGACATGCAGATTATCGTTGATATCAAGATTCTTATTTTTCAAGTACAGGATCGGCGCAAGAAAACACGGCATCATATTCAGGGGATTCAGGCCGTAGAAGCAGTGCGCGATCACAAGAAAATAACCTGCGAGCGCATTCGGCCGCGAATCGCCTTTCAGGCATACCATAAACAGCACGCAGATCAGTCCGCAGGTGCCGGCATTCAGGAAGGATGCCGCCAGTCCGCCCACCTCGTAATAGTCAGTAGTCCTCGGTCCCGGAGAAATCAGGATCCGGTGCCATCCCCGGAAAACATGCCCCCATTCATGCATATACAGGGATGCGGCAAATGCGGCAATAAACAGCGAAACCGTAATGCTGAATGCAATCAGATCGATCATGGTGCTGTCAGCGATTTTCATTCTGCTTTTAGTTTCCACCAGCTTCATTTTCCGCCTCCGTATCAGGTTCCGCTTCCGTGACGGAAGTGCCGCCGTTTGTACCGTTTTCTTCCCTGAGCTTAAAATAACTCCGGAATTCCCGGGCCTTGTCATCATAATTGCTGAGGTCGAGCGTCCCTTTCAGCTGCTGCTCTCTTATCTCCGGCAGCATGTCATTTAAAGCGGAGATCTTTGCGGCAAGGTCATTTTCCGACCCCAGATAAACCTCGATATCCCCTTCGTCAAGAATTGCCGTGACCGTATTTCCGGCGTCATTATACCGGATGCTGCCGCAGGGGATCTGAAACAGGGAAAGCTGCTGCGTCACACTCATGATACTGTTCAGCAGAAGGGAGCTGCTCACAGGCAGTTTTTTCCCGAGTATCACATAGCCGAACTGCAGGCCTTCGACGACCGGGATGCCCTCCAGCCTGCGCGGGGACGACTCGATCATAATACCGTCCTTGTCAAAGTACATGTAATTACTCATGTACCTGATACATCCGATCGGCTTTTTTTCGTAGAAACGAAGCTCACAGGTAAACGGGCCCCTGATCACGACCTTGTAATCCGCAACGAAGGGAAGGTCCTTCTTCTGTCCCGTTATATTTTTGAACAGACAGACTACGGTATTCCTGTCCCAGTAATCCGAAAAAATCAGGTTTTCGGCCTCCTCGGCGGTGTAGGTATCGTTTCCGTAGACCGTCACATCCGTCAGGCGCATCCGCACGGCAACCGTTAAAATAAGCAGAAAAAGGAGGATGATCGTCCATTGTTTCACCTTTCTCTGCTTAATATATAAAATATCCGCGTCTCTGTCTGCCATTGATCTGTTTTCCCGGGGAATCAGTAATAAATCTTGATTTTATGCGCAACGCTTAACACCAGTCCGATCTCGGCCATCGTAAAAAGTATGGCCGATCCGCCATAGCTGATAAACGGCAGTGTGACGCCCGTGTTCGGTATCGTTCCCGAAACGACCGCGATGTTCAGGACGACCTGGGTGCCCAGATGCGCCATAACGCCGGTGCAGATCATCGTTCCGAACAGGTCGCTCGCATTGACAGCGATCTTATAGATCCTGTAAATGATATAAATAAACAGCACGATCAGGGTCGCCGCGCCGATAAAGCCGAATTCCTCACAGACAATGGCAAAAATCATATCATTCTGGACCTCCGGTATTTTTCCGAATTTCTGAATGCTTTCGCCAAGTCCGTGCCCGGTCATGCCGCCCGATCCGATCGCATAAATACTCTGCAGCGTCTGATAGGCATCGTCCGGGAAAACGTCCGGGGCCGCCCATCCGAGGATCCTCCTCAGATAATATTTTTCAGGCCGGGTCACATAGCCCGTCCTTTCAATGAAAAGCCGGATCAGGGGCTTGAGGCTGAAAATGCCTGCAGCGGCAAGCGTCCCGAGGAGGGCAAATATCTTGACATCGTCAATTGCGACAAAAAGCATTACCGCCGCGATCAGAGCCACGATAACCGCCGAACTGATATTCTGCCTCAGGATCAGGACCGTGGGGATCGAGCTGAATCCGATCGCCAGCAGAAGGTTATGCCTGCGCTTGGTAGCGGGTCCGTGAACAGCAATGAAGTTGGCGAGATATACGATCAGTCCGATCTTTGCGACCTCCGCCGGCTGGAAGGAAATACCCGCAATTGAGATCCAGCGCATTTTTCCGTGAGAAGCGAGTCCCATAACCAGCGTCATGGCCAGAAGAACATTAGAACCCCAGTAAGCAATTTTAATCAGGATCCCATGCAGAAAGCTGACCAGCCATCGGTAATCCAGCACTGACATGATGATGGCGCCGGCAAGTCCGGCGGATCCGATAAACAGCTGTCTCGTAAAGTAGTAGCTCGAGTCGCCCTGTTTTTCCAGCGCCGCCATATACTGGGAACTGGAATAGATGATCAGGAGTCCCAGCGCAAACAGGAAGATAACGCCGAATAAAAGGCTGTAATCATAGAAATACCGCTCTTTCCTGACAGGCATTTCCTGTACGGCAGCCTGATTATCCGCACGGTAGGCAGCATGGTTTCTTCCCTGCTGCATCGCATTTGCCCTCTGCACGGGTACACGCTCAGAAGACTGCACCCTTTCGGACGCAGCCTTTCTTCTCTGCATTTGGTTTACCCGCATATCGGACGGCAAGCTTGTTCTCCCCTGATTTGTATTACTAGATGCTGATTACAGTTCCTGTACGCAGCGCTTGAAGATCTCGCCGCGTTCTTCATAATTTTTGAACATACCCCAGCTGGCGCAGGCAGGACTCAGCAGAACATAATCGCCTTCATCCGCAAAGGACGCGCAGGTCCTGACCGCCTCGCTCATATCATCCGCAAAGGATACTTCGTCAAATCCGTATTTTCTGCAGCATTCGTAGATCTTATCCCTCGTCTGGCCGAGCAGGATCAGCTTCTTGACCTTGCCCGGGAAAAGCTTGACCCAGTCATCGTACTCCGAATGCTTATCATATCCTCCGCCGATCAGGATCGTCGGTCCCGGCATCGCTTTCAGAGCCTGGATCGCCGCATCCGGATTGGTGCCTTTTGAATCATTGTAATATCTGACCTTGCAGCGTTCTCTTACAAATTCGATCCTGTGCTCCACAGCCTTGAAGGTCTTCAGGACTTCGGTGATCTCCTCCAGCGGCACGCCCATATTCAGGCCCACTGCAACAGCGGCCATGACATTTTCATAGTTATGCGTACCGAGCAGGTTCAGCTCGTGAACATCGATCACGATCTCCTCTTTGCCGTTCCTGCGCAGGAATATGCAGTCGTCATTAAGATACAGTGCATCTCCCTTCGGCTTTTCCCTGGATGAGAACCACACGACACGGGGCTTCAGCCCCCTGCTCTGCCCGAACTCCCGGAGGATCGGATCCGAATAATTGAGCACAACGGTATCTTCTTTCGTCTGGTTCATGACAATGGCCTTTTTGCATTTGATGTAGTTATCCATCGTCAGATGCCTGTCCAGATGATCCGGCGTAATATTGAGGATCGCGCTCACATCCGGCCTGAAGTCCATGATCGTCTCCAGCATGAAGGAGCTTACTTCGACCACTGTAGCAGATTCTTCGCTTGTCTTCAATGCCTCGGCGGAAAACGGTTCTCCGATGTTTCCCGCAACGACGACATTTTTGTAGTGCGCTTTCAGGATCTCTCCGACAAGCGCTGTCGTTGTTGTCTTGCCGTTTGTGCCGGTAATTGCCGCGATTTTTCCCTTGGAGGCCTGGTATGCCAGCTCCAGCTCGCCGATCACGGGGATGCGGGCCTGATCCAGCAATGCGATAAAGCTGCTGTTCATCGGAATGCCCGGGCTCATGACTGCCAGCTGTATCCCTCTTAAGTCGACGGGATGAAGCTCACCGCACAGGAAGGTCACTTTATCATCAGCGCCAAAATTTGACATAACACTTTTTCTGTCTGTATCGGCGTTGCTGTTATACAGCAGCACTTCGCCGTTCATCGCAAGGACCATCTTTGCAGCCGCAATTCCGCTCTTACCGGTCCCTGCTATAAATACCTTACTTTCTTTCATGGTTTTTCCCCGCATTTATCTTAAACTTCATGCCAACTTCGTTGGC
>AUXO011131862.1_pt1 | contig 10313 bp, 9 predicted proteins | sample 768731 | NCBI WGS metagenome assembly AUXO01 (sample SAMN02715735, study PRJNA202380) | gut metagenome | biome: sheep rumen | host: Ovis aries | place: New Zealand: Palmerston North | reverse complement strand
GTAGAATGGATCGGACAAGATGTTCTCACCGGCTCCGGCTTGTATCTCAACGAGAAGAAATGGAAGAAAGGCGCACTCTATGTGGACGGATGCCTGATCGCCACCAACAAAAACATCCCGTCCGATTTTGTCTTCAAATCCAAAGTTCCTGTACGCCTCATGGCATGCAACTGCTTTGCAGGCAACAAGTCCCTCAAATCCGTCACTATCCCGGATGGCGTTCAATGTATCCCGTCGGCTGCGTTCTACAAGTGTGAGAACCTCACCAAGGTAGAGATCCCTTCATCGGTTACCAAAGTGGAGAAATTCGCCTTCTACGGTTGCGGCAAGTTGGGCGAAGCACTCCTTTCCGATAATGTCACATCCATTGGCATGGGGGCATTCTACGAGTGCGCCGCACTCCAAGAACAACACCTCGGCAACAGCATCAAAGAGATTGAGAAAGCTACCTTCTTTGGCTGCGCGCTGATGGAGAAAATCAACATGCCTGACAATCTGGAGAAAATTGATGACGGGGCTTTCAGAGGCTGTGCCGAGTTAGACGAAGTGCGCTTCCCGCAGTCTCTCACCGAGATCGGCGAAATGGCATTTGCCGGATGTAACAAACTGACCGGGCTGCAAATCCCCAAACAGGTACTGCAGATCCGTCAGGGCACTTTCGAAGCCTGCCTGTCTCTCAGAGAAGTAGAACTGCCTTACGGTACCTATTCTATCGGAGAAGAGGCTTTCAAGGGGTGTGTCAATCTCCAGACAATCAACATCCCTGAATCCATGTTCCGTATCGGTGCACGCGCTTTTCAGGACTGCCGTTCACTCCGTAGCATCTACCTCCCCGATGAAGTGCAGGAGATGGAAGAGGGAGCGTTCCAAAGTTGTCAGGCTCTTGGCAAAGTACGCCTCCCGGCTAATATGCAAGACCTCCCGGAAGCTGCTTTTGCAGACTGCAAAGCACTGTCCGAACTCGTGCTGAACGAAGGATTGGAGAACATCGGCAACGGAGCATTCTACGGCTGCTCTGCTTTGCAGGAGATCAAACTGCCGGTGAATGTTCTGACCATCGGACAAGAGAGTTTTGCCAACTGCAAAAGCCTGAAGAAAGTGGTTCTGAACGAAGGTCTGGAGTCAATCGGCGTAATGGCATTCAGCGGATGCACCAATCTCACGATTCCCTCCGTTCCGGAAGGCACAGCAGTGGCTCACGGAGCCTTTAAGGGTTGTAAGAAATAAACTCCAGCTCCACTTTCTCACCCATGTGTGCAATGGCGTAAGATTGCCCGGATTCGGTGTCTTTGGTGGCATCCCAGACAATGTAGTTGACGCCCTTATAGAGCACATTCTGGCGAGCGTGCTGGTGTCCGCACCAGTAATACTCCACCCCGTACTGAGCAAGCAACGAGGTGAATTCGTAGGTGGCCTCCAAAGCCATGTTGCTGGTGTATTCCTGCGAGTTGTCCAACTTCCAGAGATGGGTATGAGAGAAGGTGATGATCCGGCGATAGCCTTCTTGCGATTTTTGCGCCAAGAGGGAACGGAGCCATTGCATCTGATCCTTGCCCAACTCGCCTTCGGCTGAGTCCAGGCAGATGAACAGATCCAGTTTCTTGTCCCCGTTATTGGTGTCAAACCAATAAACCGAAGAGCCGAAAAACGACTTGTATATCGGCCATTGGTGAAAATAGATGTCATGATTTCCGGGCGTCACGAACAGGGTATCGTCTTTGGCACGCCCGCCTATACGAAGCACACTGTCCGCTGCCGGAAAATTCTTCTGCGCATCAATCAGATCCCCTAAATGGAGAGCCAGCTTGGGTCCCTTTGCCGATTCGTATTGCCGGATAAAATAGGCAAGATTGGCATGACGCGTACGCGTGATATGACTATCCGAACAAATATAAATGATATAGTCGTCCTGATGCATATCCAAGTGGATTTCACCCACCGAATCATTGTATGCCATCGATTGCCTGAAACGCGTGCCGACCGTCTCGCCCTGGGGGGAAAACATACCGGCTATATCCAAAGGAAAATCGTCACTGCAGGCAGTGAACAAAACGATGGTCAGAAAACCTAAAATATGCTTTTTCATCTCTCTCAGAATTTATAGGTGAAACCTGCGCGGGCGGTAGCGCCGTAGAAGGTGGCATCCAAATGAAACATTCCCGTGGGTTTGCATTGCGCGCCGATATTCAGACGCCAATGGTCATCCACATCATAATAACCGCCTAACATAAACAGCGGTTGCCAGACGCGCTCCATCTGATAGTCATCCACATTGCTGACACACGCCGATATATTCCATGGATTGTTCTGCGGACGGCAGAACACCTCCAGCCTGTACATCACATTGAACGGCTCCACCACGTAGGTCTCATCCGAATGCCATTGACGATCCCAGTTGTCCAGTACACGGCAGTACATTCCTACCGTCACGGACACATAGTCCATCCGATAACCGATCCCCAATCCGGCAGTCAGATCACTCAACCGGTTGCGTGCCAACAGTTTGCATAGCACATCGGTCTCTATAAACAACTCTCCCACAGGCAACGCGAACTTGGGACGCAACTGCACACTGCCGGTATAGACATTGGCTGTAGAGGCCTGCAGTTTGGCTTCCATCTCAAAATGCGGATTGAAAGGCATCAAGCCCTGCACATCGATATTGCCGTGGTGAAGCCAGGTCTGATTATAACTGTATTCACCCATTACACTGATTGAATACTTACGCTCCCCGAAACCCGGATTGCCGGCGACGGCTGGGACACTCGCCCATATCATCACAACCGGGATCAGTAAAGACAGCGCTTTTTGCCAAATCGGTCTCATAGAATCTTGCTTCTAAAGGGTACTTCTAAAAATTTATGATGGTTATTCCTGCGCCACCGCGGTTCACATCCCCGTCTCCGAAGACCAATGTCTCCTGCCCGCGTTTGCGGCGCTGATGGTTGAGGTTGGTCAGATAATCGCGGGTGAGTTGTTTCAGGGCACCCGTCCCCGTACCATGCAGGATGGTCACCTCTCCGGCATTCACCATGATGGCATCGTCCATATACGCGATAAGCGTCTCCAATGCTTCATCCACACGCATTCCCCGGATATCTAATGTCCGTTCAAAAGAGAGCGTCCTTTGTCTGACGGTGGACCGCACAGACGAACCCTGCTTGACCGGTGCCGCCGTTTCCTGAGCCGGCATGCCTTTCAGTTTTCTCAGTTCGCCGAAATCGCGCATCACCTTCGGCAACGCTGTTTTCGGCTGCGGTTTACGCACCTCTGCGGCTGTCACTTTCTCCTTCAGACTCTCCACTTTCTTGCGCGCAGCTTTCGTGCGCTCCTTGTCGGCCTTAGCCTCCTTGATTTCGCGGATGGTGCGCTCGATGGTGGCATTGCTCTGCTCAAGCAGGTCTTCCGCCTCCTTGCGTGCCTGGTCCAGGATCTCACGTTTCTTCGCCTTCACTCCGCTCAACTGCTCGTCCAGAGCTGCTATGCGCTCCTCCAGATGTTTCTCGCGCTGGCGGATCTTCTGCCGCTTGTTCTCCCAATAACGCTTGTCACGCGCTATGTCCTGCAACTGGCGGTCATAGTCTATGTGCTCTTCGCCCACCAGTGCGGTCGCCTGTTCGATGATATCATGGGGCAGACCGGTCTGCTTGGCTATCTCTATGGCAAAACTGCTGCCTGCCTGACCTATCGACAACTGGAAAAGCGGACGCATCTGCCCTCTGTCGTACAGCATCGCACCGTTAACCACGCCTTCGGTACGCTCGGCGAAATGCTTCAGATTGGTGTAATGCGTGGTGATGACTCCGAAGACGTCCTGGTGGTACAACCGGGTCAGAACAGCCTCAGCGATAGCTCCGCCTATCAGCGGCTCGGTACCGCCGCCCAACTCATCTATCAGTATCAGCGTATGCGCATCGGCTTGGGTGACAAAGGCTTTCATGTTCCGTAAATGCCCGGAATAGGTGGACAGATCATCATCTATCGACTGCGCATCGCCTATATCAAGCATCAGTCCCCGGAAAACACCCACTCTTGATGCCTCCCCCACCGGCACCAACAGTCCGCATTGGGCCATGTATTGTATCAGTGCCACTGTCTTCAGACACACCGACTTGCCTCCCGCATTGGCGCCGGAGATGATCAGCATACGGTTCTCCTCCCGCTGCAGGCGGATGGAGAGAGGCACCACTTCTTTGTGCTGCTGCTTAAACCGCAGGTACAGCACCGGATGGCGTGCTTCTTTCCAGTCAATCACTTCCCCGTCCTCTAAAATCGGACGGATGGCATGCAGACTGTCTGCCAGCAGCACTTTGGCTCTCAGAAAATCCACCTCGCCCAACAGACCCTCACTCTCCAGTATCAGCGGCACAAAAGGCCGCAATTTGTTTGTCAGCTCTATCAGTATCCGGGCACGTTCGCGGCGTTCGGCGGACTCCAGTTCGCGTATCTGGTTATTGGCTTCCACCACCTGTTGTGGCTCTACGTAAACAGTCTTTCCTGTGGCGGATTCATCATGCACGATACCGCCGATCTTGCGTTTATATGCCGGAGGAACAGGGATGACCAGACGCCCTTCACGCAGCGTCGGGGAAGCGTCTTTATCTATCAGCCCGTCTGTCTTGGCTTGGTTCAGGATATGTCTGAGCACGCGCCCCACGCTGCCTTGCACCACCACCAGCTCGTGCCTGATCCTGCCCAACTCCGGCGAAGCCGAATCGGCAAGATGACCGTACTTGTCAATAACCCTGTCAATCATCCGGACCACTTCACCGAGGTTTCCTTCTCCCTCCAATCTGCCCATTTCACGGAGCCGGGGGTAACGTTGCTCATCCAGCCCGTCAAAAAAAGCTGTCAGCTGGGCGGCATAGTCTATCGCCTGCCTCAGTTGGAACAACTCCGCCTCATCTAAAAACAGCCCCTCTATCCTCACCCTCGACAATGCCTCCCGCACATCATAAATAGTGCCGCCGGGGAAAGCCAACGCGGGATCAGACAGCACTTTCTGCATCTGGTCGGCTTGGCATAACAGATCATCAATCCGCTGACAATCAGTCTCTATCTGCATCTGCTCCACCCGCTCCTTGCCGAGCGGTGAAGAACAATACCTGCGCAACTCCTCCCGGATTGCCGTAAAATCTATCTTTTCCTCTATATTCGCAGGATAAACCATATGTACCTTTTAACCGAGAATGCGGCAGTCGTGAATCACTTCACCACCAACCGCCTCATTGATTTTTTTGACTAACTCAAACCGGCAGTCGAACAACTGCGCCTTCAGTGCCGCGGAAGAAATCCGCACAATCAACACGCCGTCCGCCACCTCTACACTACGGGTCAGACGGGCTACCGTAGCCCCCATCACTTGAGGCCACAACGCTGTCACACGCGTCTCCAGCACGGTCTTCTCCAAGCCGCTTTCGCGCAGAAAAAGACCTATCGCCTGCCCGATATTGAGGGTGTTGCCTCTCATTGCTTCTCCTTGACTTTGCGGGTCAGAATCTGCTGACGGGTGCGGAATACCACCACGCGCTCCGAGATCTCATTCAACCTGTAGAGCGACTTCAGCTGCATCACCTCGCGCTGCGCTATCATGCGAAGCGACTCACCCGGATGCACCCAGAGAACGGCTTTCTTGCGCTCGCCATACTTGTGTTTCTTGCCCAGATAGACGCGCTCGCCCTCCTTGAGAGTCAGACCCAGGGCATCGTTCCACTCACGCACATCACGCTCCGGGATGTTGAGCCGGAAAGCTATATTGGAATACGTATCTCCCTCACGGGCAATGATATACGGCACCATCCGCGCATACTTGCGCGTATGCCCTTCATAAAACCGTTTGCGCTCCTCCCGTGCCGAGAGAGGCTCCTCCCTGTCCGGCTCAGGATCGGTCACAATCAACTTGATCTCATCGCCTTCACCCTTCTCTTCTGCCGAAGAGTTGGTTTCTTTCGGTTTGGACTGTTTGCGCACTTGCGCTGCTGCCTGCACTTGCTCCTGAGTCGGTACCTGCCAGCTCCCGCTGCTCAGACTGTCCAATCCGTAGTCCTCAATCAGCTTGATCAGCTTGGCAGGATATTTCGGATCGGTGGCATACCCGCACTCGCGAATACGCACAGCCCAGGTCTGGTAATCCGCAACCGGGATTTCATAGAGCGGTTTATACCGCGGTTTCTGCAGAAAAACAGAGTGGTCCTTGAACGACTCTGCCGCATCCTGATACACGCGGAAACACTCGCCCTGCGCATCATCGTCATGATAATACACATCCCCCATCCAGCCGCCGGAACACTTGATGCCGAAATGATTGTTCGCTTCGCGGGCCAACTCGCTCTTGCCGGCTCCTGACTCCAACAAAGCCTGCGCCATCGTGATCGAGGCAGGGATGCCGTAGTCTTTCTCTTGCTGTACGGCAATATCGCGCCACGTGGCGATGTAGTCCAGATAGGTCTGCATCGTACTCTGCGCATATACGCCGGACGACACACAAATCAGGGAGAGAATAAAGAAATAACTTGTTTTTTTCATAAATATTCCCGTTTTGGGTTAAAAAAGTCCAAAAATATTTGCTTATTTCCAAAATTCATTGTATCTTTGCGTCATAAATCGGATACAATTATGAAAAAAAGTACACTTATCTTTGGCCTTTTGGCTGTATTGTTCAGTTTTGCAGGTTGCTCCTATTACCAGAATTCAGAGCCTTGCCGCTTCAATAAGCAGACCATCGACTTGACTGTCAAATCCTCTCAATGGGAATTCGATGATAATGCCAAGCAATACTTTGCCCATTTCGACATTCCCGAGATCACGGCTGATGTCTATAACTACGGCGAGATCTCCGTCTCCTGCGAGTTCAACTCAGGTACCAAGGATGCCTATCAGGTCGTTCTGCCGATGACCAATTATCTGGAGGAGACTCTCGACGACGGCTCTACCGCCTTCTTTACCGAGCATTTTGATTATCGCGTAGGTATCGGATATATCGAGATCCAGCACACTACCAATGATCATATCTACGGCACGCCCCCGGATATGCTCTTCCGTCTGCAAATGACATACTAAAAAGGCGAAGGCTATTTTTTAGCCTTTGCCTCTTCTTGTTTCTTGCGAATCAGTTTGATATACTCCTCGATGGTGATATTATGCGATTGGTTTCCCGATATAGCATATCCCTGCGAGGAGAATTTTACGTCCGGACACTCGCGGACAGCCTTCACCAGTTGGTTCCATGCGGCCATATTGGGATCCGAAGACTTGACACGCGGAGCATATACGTTCAGTATCTTGTCTCTGTCATAGTATGCCAGTGCGCGGTATAGTCCCTGCAACTCAGGCACCTCCTCCATCATACGCTCTGCCAGCTCGGTTCCCTTGTTGTTCTTGCGGGCATAGAGTTCCTTGAAGGCCTTGGCGGTCGGTGCCGGGGCGGGTGTCTCCGCCTTGGGTTCCTCTTTGGAAGCATCGGCTGCTTTCTCTTCCTCTTTCACCTCGCTGTTCTCGGCTTTCGGCTCTTCCAGAGGTTCCGGCGCATCGGCTTTCTTGGTCTCGATTGCCATTGGCTCCGGATCGGCATTGAGCTCTTCTACCGCCTCCACGATCGTTGAATCAGGATAGGTGGCCTCTACCACGGGACGCACCACCTTGGCTTCCTTGTCTCCGAAAACAGCCCAACCGATCACTACACCGACGATCAGACAGATCAAGGCGATGACCCCTATCACCATCCAGTCCGTAATAGCACCGAAAATGCCTTTGTCCCCGGCAACCACACCGTTGTTTGTCAGGTAGCCCGGCTTCTTCTGCAAGCGGTATTTGCCGCCCGCCATCTGATAGAGCTCGTACCCTTCTACGCTGATTGTGCCTACCGTGCGCGGCGAACGGGTGGTAAACTCCACCCCGTCGATGATCAGCGTCAACTCATCGCCCTCCTTGGTCAGCACAATCTCCACGCTGTCTTTGCCTACGAAATTAACGGCATCGTTAAACTCGGCATAACCGGTTCCCACAACACGTATCTGGACATGCTCCAAATCCGTCTCGCGGATATAGACACCGTAACCGTTAGTCACTTCGCGGTTGTTGATATACAGGCGGTAAGGAACGGTCGTACCCGACTCTGCTTTCACCTGAATCATCTGATAACTTACCAGCTTGAACCACTCCAGCGTCGGAATCCGGTATTCCATCGACTCCGTCACTGTCAGTTTCTGCTCCGTCTTGTTCGTACCGGCTATGCGGCCCAACATCCCTTTTTTGCGGAAACTGATTGTCACTTCCTGACCTCTCGTCATCGAAACAGGCGCGTTAAACTCACGCCCGTTAAGATACAGGGTTACACCACCGGTCTCCTTCTGCGGAGACAATATCACTTTATCTAACATATCACTCATAATTGCACATTTTTACAAATTTGGGGCAAAGGTACAAAAAAAAACGCACATGTGCAAAAAAAAGTGCGTTTTTTTAATTATAAATTAAAAATATCAACCTTTCTGCCTCATAAACTCCAATCGGTCATTAGCAGGGGTCAAACTTTCGGCGAATGCCTCTGCATCGTCGATTTGGTCGATCTTGCCCACATCCATCATCCGGTAGCCATGAGGTACATAAGCCTCCAAAGGAGCCTTGTCCATTATTCCCAAATAGAAGGGGATAAGGGAGAATTTCTGTTCTTCTGTTTCTGCTAAGAGCCGCAACACTTCAGGACTCAGAATCTGCATCCCGCTGAAAGCCAGATGTCTTCCGTCTGTCCCTTTCAACTCGCCCGTTTGGATATTCGTCCAGCCGCAAAGACGCCCGTTTCCGCCGAAACAGAGATAGCGTTGCGTCTCGCGTTCGCTGACTACCAGACGGCTGACACCGGTCTTCTCATACTCCCGAACCAGTGCGCGGATATCCATGTTGCTGAGTATATCCGCATTGCATGCCAGAATCGGACTGCTGTCAACGCCAACCGCCTTCTTCAGTCCGCCCCCCGTATCCAGAAGAAAGTCGCGCTCATCGCTGATCCGGATGTTGCATCCCCAGCCGTTGTGGGCGCGCACAGCGTCAATAATCATGTCCGGAAAATGGTGCACATTCACCACTATATCTCTGATCCCTGCATCGCGCAGTTTCTCCACCTGCCATTGCAGCAGGGGCTTGCCGTTCAGCGGCACCAGGGCCTTCGGCATTCTGTCTGTCAGCGGTCTGAGCCTTGTGCCCAATCCCGCAGCAAAAATCATCGCCTTCATCATTCCGTCAATCCGTCATTGCGCACTATGTGCCCCCTTCAATCCATCACCTTCTCCACCCCTCTTTCGCGATGGATCAGATGCACGCGTACCTTATATTTATCGCGCAAGTGCCGGGCCAGATGCTCGGCGCTATACACCGACCGGTGCTGTCCGCCCGTACAGCCGAACGCCACCTGCAGATGTTCGAATCCCCGCTCTACAAAACGCTCCACATGATGGTCCACCAAGCGCTCAACCGATTCCAGAAAAGTCAGTATCTCACCGTCTTTCTCCAGAAAATCTATCACCGGCTGGTCCATTCCCGTCAGCGATTTGTATTCCTCATACTTACCGGGATTATGGGTACTGCGGCAGTCGAATACATAACCGCCGCCATTGCCGCTTTCGTCGGCGGGGATGCCCCGCTTATAAGAGAAGGAGTAAATTGTTACTGATAGCATAAATATACGGATATTTCTTTTGTAAGTCGCCGTGTGCGGCAAATAACTGGTTCAGGTTTCTAATGGCATTGGGTATCGACTCTATGAAATGGGGTTTGCGCTCAAAATACCCTCTGTAGCCATATGCCCCGAGCACCTGCAGAGTCCTCAGCAGCACAAAATGCGGCAGTTTCTCACGCCATGCGGCTTCCTCCAATTCGCCATCCACTGCTTTCAATTCCTCCAGATACGCCACGATCAGTTCTTCGCGCAGCTCTTCCGGGAAATTGGCTTTGGCTTGCCATAGGAAAGAAGCCACATCGTATTGCGTCGGTCCGCGCCGGCCGCCCTGAAAGTCGATGAAATAGGGTTCGCCGTCTTTGATCATCACATTGCGGCTCTGCATATCGCGGTATAGAAAACTACCGCACCCTTCCTGCCCGACAGCGGTAACGCCCGCCAACGCGTCAAAATCATCTTCCAGCTCAGGCTCGCCGAACTCTGTCTTGGTGCCTTTCAGGAAGCAGTATTTGAAGTAATTAAGATCCCATCTCACGGCGCGCGCATCCATGCTCTCTACCGGAAAACACTCCTTCCAGTCCAGACCTTGCGCTCCTTCTGTCTGTATATGCGCCAGCGCACGGATAGTCTTCTCTAACAG
>AUXO016634592.1_pt1 | contig 10314 bp, 15 predicted proteins | sample 768731 | NCBI WGS metagenome assembly AUXO01 (sample SAMN02715735, study PRJNA202380) | gut metagenome | biome: sheep rumen | host: Ovis aries | place: New Zealand: Palmerston North | reverse complement strand
CTTTGATCGTAAAGGAAAATAATTCTCATGAGGTGGACAGCTATGATATGTGTGAAGAATGCAAAACTGAAGTCCTTCATTGCATTGAAGATTTAAAAATGGAGAAAAGTGGTGAGTTTCAAAGAACAAAAACAAAAGTTGACTGAGGCGGCACAGACTATCAAAGATTTTTGTAGTAATCACACATGTTGTGATTGTCCGTTTTATCGTGAAAAATGTGGAAAATTCTATCCTTGCGAATTTTGGGACAATGTTCCATGGCATTGGGATTTACCAGAGATTGCGAAAGTGAGTGAAGGAGATTATCAGTATGCAGTTTTTGACGAGGACGGAAACTGTCACCAGTACGCTAGTTCATTGGAAAAGTCGGTTGAAATAAAAAACATCCTTGAAACATTCATTCACAACAAAGGAAAGAAACTGATCGTTAAAAAACGCCTTGTTATGGCATGGGAACAGGTGAACACTGATGAAGTGGAGGATTAGTATGAACGGATATGATTTAGCAAACGAAGTTTTTCATAACATTGGAAATGAAGAAAACCACGAAATTTCACTACATGATGCAGTACGAGTAATTTCATTCTTTGGATTTAATGATGAAGCAGAAAATGGACAAATTGGATTTGTTTGCAGATGTGCGAGGAACAAAGTGAAGAAATGTTTTGAACAAGCATTGGTGTGGAGAGATTATTCTCTTCTTGATAATTTGATGGAAGAAGTACGGTCTCATCAATAATTGTAGTGGATGATTTTGAAGAAAATGAAAAACAAAATAACACTTGGAAGAGTAATTGACAAACTTATGTTTTTCTATGAACGTGCATGTAGTAGACCGGATGTTGGTCGAAAATACTCATGGGCATTGTATCAAACATGGAAATGGTGTGACGAAAACGAGGAATGGAGAACCAAAGATGAACGCAAGACAAATGAAAAAGAAACTGAAAATGCAGATACATAAATTGCAGTCAGATAATGATTTGATGAAGCGAATTATAGATGGAAGTAACTCTATGAGTGAGTTATATGCACTTTGGAATCAGCCATTGCAAATTTCAACTGTAAGTACGAAATTAAATCATCTTCGTGTTGAGAAGACTATGATCTTTCCTGTTGAATATGACAGTTGTATTTAATTAAATTATATTAAATATTGTTACAATGTCCAACATTATTTATATAATTTTAATTTTGTACTTGACAATTTATTGCCAATGGAATATAATCAAATTGAAGGTATTGATATTATGACTATAAAAGAACTTAGAAACTTAACTGGTTTATCACAGAGTAAATTTGCAAAATTATTTAATATTCCGTTAAATACATTGCAAAGATGGGAAATTGATTATAGAAAACCACCTGGATATGTAGTTTACATGATTACGGAATTGTTAAGATATAAAGGATATGTTAAAGATGAAGACAACACTGAGTTATGGGATGGAAATAAGAAATCAGAATAAGATATTTCTGCCAACCATCAATGTTTATCAAAAGGCATTGACGTTCTGTATCCGTGTTGTTGAAAATGAGTGGGTAGATATTGAGCCACTTACTGCAAAATATCGTAATGCCTTTGTTGAACATCTTGTACATAGTACAAAGTCTAATAAAGCAAAGTATATTGAATTTGATACTATGTTTCACAAACTCCCAATATATCTTCTCCGTGATATAGTATCACAATCTATAGGTGTTGTTAGTTCATATCATAGTAACCTTAAAAACTGGATTGATTCTGGTAAAATTGGAAGTATTCCAAGGCTTCAAACAAATCATAGAAAGTTTCCTACTTTCTATAAACCAAACATGAGTAATACATCCGAATTAACCTCAAACAAAATTAGACTAAAATTATTTATTGATAATGATTGGAAGTTTGTGAATATTAGATTGAAACCAACTGATGTTAAATATATCACGAAAAATTTTGATACTAATACCATATCTAATCCGATACTTGAAAAGAGATATAATAAGTGGTTTATTAGGTTTGTTGGCAAAGAAGATAGTGAACTTAAAACCAAGTCTATTTCTGAAAGAACTGTATTAGCTGTTGATTTAGGTATTAACACAGATGCTACTTGTTCAGTAATGAGAAGTGATGGAACTATCCATGCGAGAAAATTTATTAACTTCCGTTGTGACAAAGACCGAATCTATCATTGTCTGAATAAGATTAAAGGAATACAGCACAAATACGGTTCTAAGGGAACAAATACAAATAAACTTTGGAGATATGTAAAATCGCTGAATGATGAACTTGCTAGAAAAATTGCAAATGCTATTACGGATTATGCCATATCTCAGAATGTTGATATCATTGTATTTGAGCATTTAGATTCTTCCGGAAGAAAACATGGTAAGAATAAGCAGAAACTTTCTATGTGGAAAAAGAATACTATACAAAAAATAGTAGAACAAAAAGCACACAGACATGGAATCCGAGTATCAAGAATCTGTGCTTGGAAAACATCAAAACTTGCATTTGATGGTAGTGGTATGGTTGTCCGTGGTAAGGATGCTGGATTCGAAACCTGCGAACTTTGTAAATTCCAAAACGGTAAGATTTACAACTGTGATTTGTCTGCATCATACAATATTGGTGCTAGATACTTCATAAGAGAATTGCAAAAATCCATTTCGGTAACGAAGTGGTCTGATATTTCGGCAAAAGTTCCGAATTGTCAGAAAAGAACCTTATGTACTTATTCAACATTAGTAGAAGTGGCAAAGTTGATATAAGTACAGATTCATTCTACCTATGTTGATTTTAATGTGGTGTTATAGGTTGTAAAATTGATACTGCTAAGTTTTAATTGTATCATAGGTAGAAAAGGCACTTTTACATAAATTAAAGTGCAGAAACTTAATATAATTTAATACTATTATATGAAAGTAGGTTCATGAAGACTATATCCGTAAGTTGATGTCAAAATCTGTTGCGGATGAATTACCAGAAATCATTGAGAACAATATGGAAACAGAATATATTCCTATATCTGCAAATGAGAAACGTGTGAATGTTTCGTTTGATGTTTTGGGTGAGAAATAAAATGAAGATAATTGTAGATATTCCAGATAATGAATATGATTTAATCGAACAATCAAATAAGACCGCATATGCAAATTTGGTGTCTAAGGAAATGCTTATGATGGCAGTCAGAAATGGAACAAAATTACCGGAAGATCTTGGTGATTTTTCTGATGGATACCATACATTCAACCAGTTGTACTATCAAAGATTGATGTTGTTTGCTGTAATTGTAAATGAGCATCCCGATATTTCTTGGAAATCATTCAGACACTATGATGGGGAATACTGTTTTGACAGAAATGGAGATTGGTTTATCGTAGGTATTGATACCCCAGAAGGTAGTTATACCTATCATTATGAAAAAGAACACTGGGATCTATTCCACTGTAAAGAGTTGGAATGCGGTAAGAAGTGGGATGGTCATACAGAAAAAGATGTTGTTCGGCTGCTTTCTTTGAATAAATGTAAAATTTGAATCGTTATATACAGTAGAAACAAATGAAAGGGGAAATTTTCGTGAAAGTTAAATCTATTACAATCGAAGAGTACAACAAAGTGTCAAAACAGACCTATGAATTTGACAACTTCGGCTATTTGAAGGGACCAAATGGATCTGGTAAAACTACAGTGCTGCAAGCAATTCAGTTGGCATTACTTGGATACATTCCAGGACTTAACAAAACCGCAAAGGATGTTATTTTCAATCATAGTAAAGATGGAAAGCACCTTGGAGTAAATCTTGTACTGGATAATAAAGGTGAACTTGTTGTACTTTACAGATCTTGGGACCTTGTTAAGTCTACGATCAAAACAGATTCTAGGATCACACCTACTGGATATAAGTTCGAAGATATCATAGGAAATCTCGAACTACCAGTGTTCAATTTCAATGAATTTGCAGGGATGACAGCTAACAAATTAAAGGATTGGTTTCTTGATTTTCTTCCAAAGTCAAATGTGGAACTTAATTGGACAAAGGAACTTCATGATAGTTTGAGTTATCAGCATCAAATGCTAGTAGATGGTCAAGTATCAGAATTTTTAAATGAAACCATTTCTGACTTATCCGAAAATGTAAAGGGTGTTTCAGGAGTAGATGCAGTAAGAGCTGCAAATACATATTTCAAAAATTGTGTTTCTTTTGAAAAGAAGGAAATTGATCGTATCACAGGTGCAATTCAGTCTATTGCTATTTCAGAAGATTTGTGTGATCCTTCTGCGATCATTGAATTAAGACCTAAAGTTGAAAAACTTCATAGTGACTTGGTGGATATTCAAGCAAAAAAGGCATTGTATGAATCTCAGGAAACAATTCGATTGGAACTTGAACAGTTAAGTGATGTTCCATCAAATCTTGAAACTTCACCGGAATACATACAACTTAAAATTGATCTTACAAATGCAGAAAATGGTGTAAAAATTGAATCGGACTGCATTGATACATTAAAATCCACGATTCAAACATTGACTGCTTCCTATCAGTCATATATGAATACAATTAATGGTAATGGAGTTTGTCCATTCACAAATTCAGATTGTGAATCTATTAAAAATATGATTCCTGAAATTGAAGATAAACTGAATCATACTAAGAAAGCGATTGTTGAAGCAAAAGAAAGACTTGCTGAGCATGAACAGCTTTTAAGAGAATGTTCCAACAAAGTTACATTGATTAATCGGTTAATTTCAAATTTAACATCAAAAATTTCACGAAAGTCTGACCTGCTTACGCAAGTTAAGAATGTTGTTGTGATTACAGATGAAGATGTTTTGGATGCAAAAAATGAATATGAACTTGAAAATACTCGGTACAATAATATCCTTGCAAATCTAAAAGCAAAGAAAATGTTGGATCAGTTCACAGAACAAAAGTATGTTGCAGAAATAAAGTTGGAAATGTACAAGACTTGGGAGAAACATACTGGTGTAAATGGTTTGCAGTCAGATTCAAGACTTGGAAATCCATTTGAATTGTTTGAATCAAAAATGGACCAATATATTTCTAAGTTGTTTATGGATGAAAATACGAGTTCCAAGTTCTATGTTGATGGAAAGGCTAACAGTTTTAGTTTCGGAATTATCCGCAATGACCGTTATATTAAGTATGATGATTTATCTTCCGGGGAAAAGTGTCTGTTTACACTTTCCATGCTTATGAGTATTATTGCAGAATCCAATGCACCATTGAAGCTGCTTGTTGTTGATGATCTACTGGATCATTTGGATTCCGAGAAGATAAACAATTTATTTAGTGTGTTGGTAAATCAGACAGAAATTCAGATTATCTGTGCAGGTGTGAAAGAAGTTTCAAGTGAGTTTGATGATTATATCACGGAAATTAAGTGATGGAAAGGACGTTGTATGAAGCCTGTAAGAGTTCGTGTTGCATCTAAAAGTGGACGAGAATACATATTATCATCTATGATCAGTAAAGATAAAAATACTGGTGTTTATTGGATATATGTTATGGATCGTCATATGCCAACTACGTCAAGCGGTCAAGGAACACTTCCAATTGAAGAAGTGAGACAGATAACAAACAAGGAATTGGCACACAAAGTTATTAACAAGTGGAATTCTACAATCCTTGATGCATATGTGCTGGAACGTGAAGAACATGGCAGAAGATATGTGATGTCAAGACACATATTTGGTTCTAGGGAGAATCCGATTACTAAAATCACCGGAATTGAACCAACACAAGAAGATTGTGTAAGACTTGCCATGAATGATTATTGTAATCGTAATTTTTTAACGGTTGTGGAGGAACTGTAATGATGGATAACAATATAAACAATTTCGCAAAATATCTAATGCAATCAATTAAATCTGATTTCATGTTTCGAGTGAAAGATGGGAGAAAGACTTACTCCATGGAAGAAATTCTTTGGATCGTTCATGAGGATATTGAAGAGTGTGTTCTTATGTATGATTATGAGGGTAAGCCTGAGAAACGAAAGCCTGACATCCGTATTCCGATCCCTTCAGATAACTCGTTATATGACAGTTGGCAGAAATATATTACAGAACGTACAGAATGCGAGAAGATGTCAGAAGATATTGTAAAGAAATTTAGAGAATGTTACAGTTCTGATGATGAACCAAAGCTATGAAAGGATGTAGATAATGAATACTTCATTTATTTTTGATTTTAAACTTGCTGTTCCGATTGTGATCGAACCAAAAGTCGGATATAATCCGATTAAGTTAATTGAAGAACGACTTAATATCAGTCATGATGATATTGATGATATTCTACATTCCAGAAAGTCATGTAGATTTTATGATTCTGAAGAATCAGATAGAAATGTGGTAAGTTACTGTATTACTAAGAGACAGGTGTTCAATTTCAATTCTTTTGAAATTATGAATATTTCTGAGTATCACAATGACATAAAAAAGTATGATAAGAAGTCAAAGGTTTTGCATGGTTCTAAAGCTGTAAAGTGTCTTGCGATTCTAGCACATATTGATCTTAATATGATTGAATCTATACAGATTCCATTAGATCTTTATTTTGAATGTAATCATAGACAGTGGGTTGATATATCAGAACTTGTTGTAAAAGTTCTGAATCGTAGTAACCGACTGGAAAAGTTAATTGAGTGCGGAGCACCAGAAATCATACTTTTAAATGAAGAACGAGTTCTGCAAGAAAACGTAACATTTTTGGAGTGCAATGATTCTCTCTTACGAAATGATGAAACAACCATTCGGTCCTTAAATGACATGGATTATTCCTTAGTAAATGGTTGGTTAAAAGATCCTGAGGAATCAGATGCTGAATTAGACTATGAAGTAGAAGAAAGTGGTGATTCTGATGACACTTGAATCTTTAATGAAACGGATGATTGGGAATAGAACAATTGCTGAATTTTCAAGTGCATGTGAAATTTCACCAACTGATATAAGTGATTTGCTGCATGGTGATATTCCACATTTTACAGAACAAGAATTAGTTCGTATGGCAGGAAATTCCTATGGTGGTGTAACATTAAAAGAACTGAAATCCTATTTTATGGATGATGAACCGCTGAATCCAGATTTCAAGGATCTGATTGATTCTATTCGTGTTTTTGTAAATGCAGTTCGTTTCCAGTTTGAACATATTCATGATATGATAGAATTTGAGTTTGTAGAAGAATATGAATACAAACTCCTGAAAAATTTGTTCAATGACTTTAAGAAATTTTATCCGAAAAGATTTCCAGGTGATACTGTTGATTTCGGTATTGAAACAAATAGACATCTAAATAATGATGGGGATCGTTATTCCATGGTTGATATTTCATGGGTTTCCGGTGTATATTCTATTTGCCTTACTTTCGCAATTATATATAATTCTGAAAAACTGTCATTAGATACAACAATCTTTGATGCAGATGAATTGTATAAGTATGGTTTTTCATTTGATGAAAATGATCAGAACCTGATTCATGGAATTTCAAAGGCACTTGGATATAACTATGCATTAAGTATTAAAATGATTCCAAGAACTTCTGGTCAGATGTTAAAACCTATGTCTGCGGAAGAAAAATTGCTTATGGCAATTTTTGGTGAAGCTCGTCAGACTAGAACCATTGAAGGATTCGGTTTCTATGCACCATCCATCGAACGGTTAAAGTCATTTTGTAATAATCATAAAAATTCATTAAATGAGTTGAATATTACACAAGAAAAGTTGTATAATATCTATAAGGAACTGGATGATTGCAGCATTTCAAGGTATTGCTATTGGACATCTGTTATCATAAGATGTGAAACTGGAATACAGGTAGATTATTTTAATTCTGAAAATACTTCTTGTATCATGTACCCGACAAAACTTCCTTGGGAAATGTCCGATTATGAAAAACAGATTACAAAGAAACATTTATATTCTGTTTTAGATAAATATGCAAAAGAGCTTCATACAACGATTCAAAAATGCTATTGTGTAACTTCCAAAAGATCTGAAAATGAATTTGATGATCTTGATAACATTTGATTACACCTCCATATCTTGCCTCTGTATAAAGGACAGATCATTGACAGATACGTTGTCAGTGGTCTGTTCTTATTTAGTCTAAAACCTTGTATATCAATAGATTTTATGCAGGAGGTGACTGCTTTGACAGATATGGTTTTAGAAGTTCCGAAACTTGGAATGGAAATAAGACCTGGAAATCAAGTTCGGCTTGGTAGATTTGATCACAATGTTTGGATAGTCGGTTTTGGATGGTATTCCTTTGGTGGAAACAGACCGATTTGTGGATGGTATCTTACATTAAAGAGTAATCCGAAAACTGTAAAATCATTACAGTTACCTGATCTGGATGACATATATATGGTGGAGATTTGACTTATGGAAAGACAATTTTTAAAAATACCTAATTCTGATAATGTTCTATACCAAGGATCACTTGTAAAATTAAAAAGATTCTCTGGAATTATATGGATTCTTAGATATGGTTGGTATAAATGGGATAACCAGTTAAATGTCGGTTGGAACTTTTTATCTACAACAGATCAGACAATTTTACCGGTGCTTGTAAGTGATTTGGAAGATATAGTGGTTGTAAGTCATGATGATCCGATTCATAAACAGGATATTCCACCTAAACGGATTTCCAGTGAGATTCCTGATGATGGTGAATTTTATCCACAACCAGCATACATTACAGTAGATGAAAAGAAACTGTATGATGCTGCATTTATTTCTCTAGAAACACTTGAAGACCGTAATAAATTAGTAGAAAAACCTGTTCCTAATGGTAAGATTGTTAGAGTAAATGAACTAGATAAGTATTATATGTGGGATGCAACTAATGCAGTTTGGAATGAAGTTGAATTTGCATTTAAATCGGATCTTCTGAAATGGTCCGTATCATCCAGTGAATCTGTAGAAAGTGATGGTGAGTAATTTATGTCAAAAGAAATTTACAATGAAGGTAGAGTTGTAGGTTACAGTGCCTATGAACTTTATGTCAAAACAGCATTAGCAAATGGTGCTGATGTAGTTGCTACGGAACAAGAGTGGCTTGCATCCAGTATCGCCATGGGTTCTTCTATGCTTGTAAAGATACCTAATCACACTTCTGCCGATCAGTTTATAGATATTCCATTTCCTTCAGAAACACTTCTTAGTGCTGCAAATACAATTATCGCTACATTCTTTGATGGATCTGCCGAATATGAGAACAACTGGGCTACTAAGATTACTGACTATGGTAAGGGTATAAAGAACAGTGGATCTGGTTCACCATCTGGATATTTAAATGCAAGTGATGTTCCTCATAAAGATGCTGTTCAAGGTGAACCACCTATTGATATGACTTATAGACAGTTTCAGGATTATCTCAGAATTACAGATGGTGTGATTATCCAAGCTGGAACATGGACACCTACTGGCGGTACTCCATCAAGTGATCTTACTGATGTCCAAATGAAGACAGAAGGATCAAAATCACCTGTACCTGTCCTTCGTTTGTATTTTGATTATAACGGATCAATCACAACACAACCACAGATTCTACTTACAGGATTTACTGATCGAAATGTTATTGTAGGTGTTTCTGGTGTTATCGGTGGATCTACAAATACCGAAACTAATCATTATAAGAATGGTGGATTTTTAGGACCATCTGTATTTCCTTGGGGAAGTAAGATTACATTCATAATTCCGTCTAACTACATGAATAAACTTACAGCAGTAAAGTTGCATGTAGCAAGTAGTCCGAACTACACATATCCTAAGATTGATGTGTATAATGATCTTGATGCTGTTTATGCTACATCAAGTCAATTGTATGCCCCATACACATCTTCTACACCCAGTTCTCCTGCAGGTGTGCAGTTTACATATGACTATATACTTTCACCGTCACAGAAAACATCTTTGATCAATGTATATACTCCAAATGAAAATGTGTATCCACCTGCTATGTATGTAGGTGTGCCAGATAAACTTAACACGGGATCACAACAAAATATTCGACAGTATCCTGTAGATGTAGTAGCACCTGGAACTGTTAAAATGTTCAAGGGACAGTCAGATTCTACAAAGCTGAGTGCCTATGAATCAACTTTTGTAGGTACTACTGGATTAAATATTTCTAATGATGGAATTGTTTCAATGGCAAAGAGTGGGTCAACTACTCTCTATCAGTTGAACTACATTACATCTAATAGTAATAATGTTACAGTTACACGTAATCAGACTACAGGTGCTTGGGAGATTTCTGTATTATATGTTTCATATGATATAAAAGCCGATCCAGACAGTCCTACGA
>AUXO010818640.1_pt1 | contig 10314 bp, 14 predicted proteins | sample 768731 | NCBI WGS metagenome assembly AUXO01 (sample SAMN02715735, study PRJNA202380) | gut metagenome | biome: sheep rumen | host: Ovis aries | place: New Zealand: Palmerston North | reverse complement strand
AATGAAAACAGAAAAGGTCAAGTCAAGGTTCGAACGTGTAGGCGCAAGCCGTGGGGAGATCACCAGATAAGAGTGAGATCGGATAGGTAACGATAACCAGAGGGACTCAGATAATCTAATTAAGCCACTCACCACTTGACCAGAAAGGGCAATCAAGATGAAGGAACTTACAAGTTATAACAGAACAGTTCAGTATTTAAACAAAGTATTCAAACTGATAAATGCAGAATATTATAATGAAGAACTGGAAATGCCTACAATAACAATTCAGTCAACAGTAGGAGCATACGGTCACGTTACAACTTCAAAGGTATGGCAGACGGAATCAGGAAATGCAAGCTATGAACTGAATATAGGCGCTGATTATTTATCAAGACCAATTGAAAATGTAGTAGCTACTCTAATTCATGAATCTGTACATCTGTATTGTTTGCAGAATAATATTAAGGATACATCAAACCGAGGAATTTATCATAATAAAACCTTTAGGCAGATAGCAGAATCAAAAGGACTTCAGATTGACCGCCATGAAAGATACGGATGGACGATAACAACACCAACTGAAGAAACAATTGATTTCTGTATAAGAAATGAATTAACCGATATAAAAGTCACACGAAACACAGGATTTACTTTCACAGGAATTGGAACAGATAAAGCAGGAAACGGAAATCCGGTTAGACCTACAGCAACAACTAAAAAGGGAAATAGCATCAAATGGACTTGCCCATGCTGCGGAACCATAATAAGAAGTACAAGAGAAGTAAATATCATCTGCGGAGATTGCAATGTTAAGTTTGAGAGGGCTATATAAACCCTCTCTTATTTTAAACATTAATATTTAACCACTATTTATTAGTGGCATATTGCACAATGAAAGACACTTATATTTAGTGGTTTTACCAATATACAACACTTAAAATTGGTGGTAGAATACAGACAGTTGAGAAAGGACATCGTAAACAGTAGAGGTCAAGCGAAGATACGAGTAGTAAACGGCTTGAAATAGAGCATGAGGTCGGGACGTATCACATAATAGCCAGACAGGACGGACGCATAAGATAAGTCGACTAAGCCCCTGACAGCTTGACCAGAAAGGATAAAAGAAATGAAGAAATACAATCTCAGCAACATCATGAGGAACGCTTGGACGATATACCGCAAGTTTAAGGTCACATTTGGTGAGGCGCTCCACAGAGCATGGATCAGTGAAAAAGCAAAGCCAGTAAATGAAGAAAGAATTAGGAAAGCTAAGGCATCAGCAGGTATCACAGAGCAAACTGAAACATGGGCAGGCTGGAAAGCGCTCGGATATGAAGTAATACATGAAAGCAAATGCCTGTTCGGATGTGACCTCATCTGGGGCGCAAAAGGTGACGGAGCGATTTACAAGGCAAGGTTCTTCGGAGCATCACAGGTTAGGACAATCGCATAAATTTAAAAGGCTGTGCTATCGGCGAGACGGGCAGAAAGGAAACAACAATGATTAGAATGACATTAGCGGATGACGGAAGACAGTATTGCTTGATTGATATAAAAGATGGCTCATCGGCAGCTGATTTGTATCACGAGCTTGCATGGAGTTACCCATCAATCGCAACAACGCTTCGAGGACTGGACAACAACCAGATTCTTTTCGAAGCTGTGGAAGGTGTTCATTACGGATTCTCGCTTTCTGAGTTGTTCACACAGGCACGGCAGATCTGTGAGTGTGTCATTTATACGTTTGCAGTAGAGACTTCAGAGCGGGGCGTCAGGAGAGCCTACAAGAGGCAGGTAGTAGCAAATTGTTAAAAGCTTGACAATCGACTGTGATTAGTCAGCAGATAATCAAAACTTAAAGGTTTTGACTATGAATAAGGAATGGCTTAAAATCAACATTCTTTTATGGTCCAAACATATGGTCAAAAATGAGGTGGTAAAATGAGTACGATTTATGGATATGCAAGAGTCAGCACAAAGCATCAAGAGCGTGACGGCAACAGTCTGACAGCACAGGAAGAAGCACTCAAGGCATCAGGTGCTACAGTAATATACAAGGATGCTTTCAGCGGAAAGACTACCGCCAGACCAGAGTTAGATAAGCTGATTAAACAGCTTGCATCAGGAGATACTGTAATCTTTACTAAACTGGATCGTGTCGCACGGTCAATAACTCAGGGAGAAGCACTTGTTAATCAGCTTATATCAATGGGTGTAACGGTCAATATTTTGAATATGGGAATATTGGATAATAGCCCTGCATCCAAATTGATGAGACAAATGTTTTTCTGCTTTGCAGAATTTGAAAGGGAGTTGATCATATCAAGGACTCAGGAAGGAAAGAGCATAGCCAAAGAAAAGCCAGGATTCAAAGAGGGCCGCCCGAAGACCGACAAAGCCAGACTGGATCTTGCCATGGAGTTACTTCGTAATAATAGCTATAAAGCCGTATCAGAAATGACAGGTATATCTATATCTACTCTGACAAGAGAGAAGCGTTTAAGAGCGTGTAATGCGCCGTCATAATTTGCGATCCTTGCCGTCTGTGCTTATTCGTTCTAGTAGAATTTTATTCTGCTTTTAGTCAGATGATATATTTGCAATCTGCGTACTACCGATAGAATATTTATTGAAGGAACAGGGAACACAGGGGGATATATTACATTTGCCAGTCTGAATCTTTTTCTGCATAGCGTGTAGGTGATGCCGTCTAAACTCAACAGCCAAAAATCGATTGCTGTCATCAATTACTAGTGTTATCATTTAAATAATGATAACTATGTATCTCAAGGAAACAAAGTAGTTCAGTTAGAAAGGAATTTATAATATGAATTCAAAAAAAATAATTGCCACATTATTATTGTGCTGTCTTATGGGAACAATTTTGTCAGGTTGCCAAAAGAAAAACCCAGATAAACAAATTAATACTACTGTCCTTGAAACAACTTTAGCAAAAGAGTCAGTTATTGAAAGTGTTGCAACAACTGAGCCAGAATCAACTGTAGAAGCTGTTACTACATCAGAGGCAATAACATTTGAAGAAATAACTACTGCAACTACAGCTATGACGGTTAATACCTTTACTTCACAAATTCAAAATGAGATAAAGGGATCCCTTTCTGCAAGGGATAAAATCAACAGTATTACACTTGAAAACAAGAATCTCTTAGTTTCAGTATCTTTGGAGAAAAACAATGTAACTCTTGATCGATTTTCTTCTATCACTGATAAAATTTTGAGTATTGAAAATGGATATGAGTTATGGGATTCAATAACAGTAGATTTTGGAAACTTAGGTTATATTACAAAATCTAAAGATAACATTGTAACCGACAACAAAGGATCTCATTTTCTCGTAGAAAAAGCAGATATTGTAAAATGATCCCCTCACTTTTGTGACTTTAATTGTGACTTATGAGTTGATACCGTCACAACCTCCTTTATTTTCTGGATTTGTTTAGGGTAATTTTCTTCGAATCCCACACTCTCCGTGTCACCAAAGAGGGAATCCGAACCCTTGCGAAGCCTACAGATTCAAGGTCTGTGGGCTTTTTTCATGCTCTGAATAGATGGCAAAATAATTGTTACTTTCTTCATTTTTTTGTGACTTATTAAGTACATCACGGGCAGAGTCAACATAGTCTTTTTGAGCATAGCTGTAATGCTTCAGGTTAGTTTCAACGCTATGTCCCAATAACTTTGCTCTGTCAGCAACAGATATACCCATAGGAATAAGCACATTACTGTTTAATGAACGTCTGAGTGCATGATTGCTTGTAGCTTTTAATTTATGCTTTCTTGTTAGTTTACCTAAGAAACTCTTATAGCTCATGGTATTCATCCATTCACCGTTTGCATAACAGAAAACATAATCTGACCGGATGTTTTCTTTGATTAATACATTGGTCAATTCAGATAGCAACGATAAGATATCATCCGTCAGCGGAAACAATCTGCCACCCTTAGACTGACCTCGTTCGTTCTTTGTATAGCCAACTTCATAATAATGGTAATGCCCATCCTTAAAGACTGATAACTGTTGGGTGTGAATATGAATTGTAAAGTTTTCAAAGTCAATATCTGACCATTTCAGTGAACATAATTCGCCAATCCTAACTCCTGTAAGAGCAGAGAAGCGAAGTGCGTAATAATAAATGTAGTAGCCTTTATTGGCTCTTTGTGCAGCTTCGTCAATCAATGTCTGGATTTCATCAGGCGTTAAAATCTTTTCGTTTGAATCAGCAGTAGAGCAATCACAGCTTTTTAAATAAACGGCATTTTTGATCTTACCAACAGGATTGGTCTTTACTATTCCTTCTCCGAAAGCATAATCAAAGATAAGATTAAGCACACCTTTATATGATAAAAATCTTTTCTTTGTCATATTCTGGGAGTTTACCAGATTTTGCGTATATGCCTTTAATTCAGCATCGGTGATTGTTGTTATGTTTTTTTGTTGAAACTCTTTGGATAAATAGCGTTTGAACTCGTATCGAGATCTGCGTATAGTTTCATCTTTAGGATTCTCAGTTGCTTTCTTCTCTGCTAATGCCTGTTCAAACACAGATGATATTGTCAGGCGTTTATCATCCGAACCGAAATAGTATTCGTATAATTTGATAATAAGTTCATCTTCGGTCTTTGCTTTAAGCTGGGTATCTCCTTTCAATCTTGTGTAAAAGAATCCATCAGGATAACTCTTACATGGTTTACCCTTAGATATAGTTGCGTTGCGACCTGACGGAGTCTTATGCACTTCTTCAACAAGCTTTCTTTTTAACGTCAGTTCTTTCTTTTTATTCATTTCTAAAAACGTGACGGTATCAACCTTGGATATGATACCTTTTTCAGACTGGCGCTGTAAAGATTTTTTTTCAATCTCAATCTCTTTGATTAAAGAGAGTATTTCATTAATGTCACGTTGAATCAACCTCGTTCATAAGTCCTTTAGCAAGTCTATTCTTTTTCATGTCAATCACTCCTTTCTTTAGCCTGCGCCCACAGAATGAAATAGGCAGCAGGACTTGAAATATAGTTCAGTTTATTAGTTGATAAATGGCATAAAAGTGAATTATAGTTCACAAAATGTTCACAATTTTCGTGCCGAAAATACAGATGCCGAATCAAACACCTATAATTGGTGGTATATTCGGCAAAATATAAAATTAAAAACATTTGAAAATCCCTATAATTGGGGGAATTTTTCATAGCCTATAATCCTGCGGAACTCCAACCTCATCAAGGTATAAATGTCTGGCTTGTTCACGTTCCTCAGGTGTATCAGCTGTTTTATATCTTGTATATAGTTCTCTCCTCATTATCTTCTGAATCTTTTCGTTCAGAATAGGTTGTAATATATCATTAATGATATCTGGATCATCTGGATGTAACCACAACTCTTTTAACTGAGAAAATGTTAATGTTATATTTACCTTAGTGTTGTTGTCCATAAATGCCTTTCATTAACAGAGCGTGTCACGCTCAGTATGTTGTGATCAGTGAAGAAAAAGGGAAGGTTGAGCCACTGGCGGCGATGACCCAACCCTTGCTTTTTCATTGTTAACCTTGTACTGCCTGTGACACAGGCTGTTTGAAAAATAGTATAAATTCTCTATATAATATACATAGGGAATTTGTACTATTATGCTAATCTCTGGTATAAGCCTCTGGAGATTTTCATCTTTGCGAATAAATCTTTTAATACCGGACTGCCTAGTATAGCTGAATTTAATTGAGCGTCTGAAAAACCTAAATCATCCCTTAACTCTTTCTTTCGAAAGATATAACCAATATCTTTGGAGTAGAGCCAATTAAATATTTTCTGTGGTTTAGTTTCCGATGCTACATTTCTGCTTTGGGCTTTGGAGATTTGGATCTCTATTGGTGTATCAATCCTGTTTACTGTGGCGCCCATCTGTGTATATCTGGATTGAATCATATCTGCCAGTTTTGCATTTATCATTGATTCAGAATCTTTACCGTTGTAAGCAGAGATAATATTGTAAACTACTGGATCATTGTTGTCTGCATTTCTTATTTTGCTACGGAATAAATTCTGTTCTATATCTGCCAATAACAGTTGATTTCTATAATCAATTAATCTGTCTTTACTTATTATTCTGGTTACTGATTTAGAATTTCTTTCAGTATTTATGTTTAGTCCATTTGAATAACCACAAAGATACTTGTAAACATAATCAGGCATCCTATGTAATCCGATCTGTGTAATGTTAGTAAGATTCCGGAATTTGTTAAATCCTTTCAAATTCTGGAAGTGCCCAGTCAATTCTGCTACATCATCAAAATATTTTTCTGTGGCTTGGTTGGTAAATACTGCTTGTGTTACTTCTGGTTGAGCCAGTAAATAGTCAATGAGTGCTTGCCTATGATCAGAATCTCTCATCATCTTGGATTTGCTGGTATTTATATCTATTAAATTAATGGTCAGGTTGTTCAGATCAGGCAGCAGCTTGCTATCATCACAGTTAATAACTTGAAAGAAATCTCTCTGATAATAAGGATTCAGTGATGCAGTGCCGTCAAATATTATGATCCTTGCATTTACGCTTGTGTACCATTGTGCATAATCCTTTACGATTGACAGGAAATTGCAGTATTTATTTGCATCGTCCTTTCTGCCAATCTTCTGCGAAATCAGCATTGCACCATCTGATGCCATCATGGAAACTGCACCAATCATCTGCATAATATTACAGTTGTATTTCTGCAATTCTGATTTATATTTATTTGCCAGTCTGGCGAATGTAGTGGATGCATCAGCCAGTTCAGGTTTATAATAGTAATCTGACCATGTACCTGCATCATGCGAAGATTCAGCCATCTGGAAACCGTCACGGAAAGACTCATCAATCTGTTGGAAACTTGACAACAACAGTTGTTTATCATCTGGATCTATCAGATTGGACAGGCTTGTATTTATGGCACTGTCGATAATGTTCAATTCCTCAATGCTGATATTTATAGTTTTGATTATATCTGGTTGTTCATCAATCATTATCGTTTTTATGCCAAACTGATTTGCAGAAATTAAACTATTAATTTCAACAGGGGACATTTTGAAAAATCGTTGGGTGGTCATCGCAACAACAGGCTTGTATGATGCCACCTTGATTTCTGTCTGGAATGTGTCAGCAGTCAGCAATGCTATTTTGTTTTCGTTTCTTTTTATATATGTAGCAATCTCATCATCTGCACCGTCAGCGGATGACATACCCTCAAGTCTTTCTATGGAATCAGTAACCACGAGTAATCCTTGTTTATTGCGGATTGCCTCACTGATTCGATAAATAATATACTGTGACTTGCCAGACCCAGGGCGCAGGCTGATGACCGTTGTCCGGTCTGGATCTGCATTGTTAATCTGTGTTTCAATGTAGTTTCGTATTTCGTTGTTCATCAATTACCTTCCTTATAATATTGCAAATTAAGATCTATATATTTTTGCGGAATGGCGTGACTGCCTCTGAGCCATCCTGCAACTGTACTCATACATTCACCGTAATAATCAGCCATAGCTGTGATACTATCAAATATCTGTCCGCCACATTCAACCCTTTTGCTGATGGCTTTTTTCAGCGCTTGATTATGTTTTTCGCTGTTCTTGTGCCCCTGCCTGTTTTTGTTCCCCATCGCTGATTCTGACAGATGCTTACGGTGTTCATAGGAAAACTGTTTGCCAGTGTTAGCTTTCGAAATCCTTTGCTTTACGGTGCCACAATTAGAGTTATGTTGATATGTACACCATTCAAGGTTAACGGCTCTGTTATCTGTCTTAATTTCATTTATATGGTTAACCACAGGTAAATTATCAGGATTCGGAATAAATGCTTCTGCAACCAATCTGTTCACTCTTTCAAGTTCACGTTTCTTTTTTGTGCCTCTGGTCAATGTCACCAGACAATAACCGTTGCCGTCAATTGATTGGTTTATGAGCATTTCACTGTAAAAGACTAATCTGCCTTGTCTTTTAGGATGATTCTCTTGATACCAAAATTCATATCGCTTTCGTTTGATTCGCCCCATATTTGAAACCATATAAAATGGAAAATCAGGAATGGTCTTCCATTCTTCAGCAGGAAGATTAGGAACTGTATAAACAGTCCTAACTATTTGATTTTTTCTCATGTCCGTCTTTGATTCGTATGCTTCCAAATCAATATATTGGTCAAGCCCCTTATTTTTCAATTCTTCAACTGGTAATATTTTCTCGTCCATTCGATTTCTCTTTTTTTCTATAAATGTGTAATTATTGAACTGATCTATTTTAGCTGTCAAAGCTAAGATCTATAAATGTTCTCATTTCCTTCATCGTTTTCTGCCACACAGTGACAATCCCTTCGTCAGGCGACAGCTGTTTACTCATTTCTTTGGCTCGATCTTCGGCTTGCTTGTATGTTTCGTATTCCGGTGCCAGAAGCTCCTGATTGTTTCCCTTGGTTCGGGTAAGAACATATGTAGTTATTTTGTTTTCTGTTTTTGATTTCGATGTAGTCTTTTTCATCAATTTGCCTTTCTTCCTATATATAATTATATGTAGCTATGGATTATATAATCTTCGTGTGTCAGGACTTCATGGCATCAACTCCTTCCTGCGTTCTATGATCTCTGCAATTCTGGATTTCATCACTGCCTTTTCATCGTCTGTAAGTTCTCGCCTTGCCATAATTCTGGACAGGCTTGTCTCCGGAATCCCCATGGCAGAAGCCAGCTGGTAATTAAAGATACCTGATCGTTTAAGTATGTTTCGAATTTCGACGTTGTACATATTTACAATTCCTTCCTTCATTAATAATTGTTGTCAGAGTTAGCTAAAAAATATTGTAATTATTGCACTTATGAGGTAAACTATAGTTACTCTAATTACTGAGAAAATATAATATATTTCCCTGACACTGATAATATATCATATTCATAAAGAAAAACAAGAGAAGTATAGGAAATATATTATACTTAGATTTAATTGAAAAGAAATATAATTTACGTTAGGAGAGGCGAAAATGAATAACGAAATAGTGGCCAGAAGATTGAAAGAACTAAGAGAATCTAAACAGTTATCCCATCTGATTCTTTCAGAAAAGCTCTTTGAGAAGTGTGGAATAAGGATCAGCGATAAACAATTAATGTACTACGAGGCGGCTGCAAAAGACCCTTATCATACTAAAGCAGATTCACCCAGCGGAATGAGTGCAAAGAATCTTTTTGCCTTGTCACAGTTTTATGGAGTATCAACTGATTATATTCTGGGACTCACAGATATCAGAAATCCAGATGCAACGAATAGATATATTTGCAAGTATACCGGACTAACCGATGAATCTTTGGAAATACTACATTTTAATAATAGTATTAATAAAGAGGATGCTCTTGATGAGGCTATACTCATGTTAGTTGATGATCCGTCAGTTGGTCAGGAAAAATACCAAGTAAAATATGCGGATGCATTTTTGATAGATGCGATTAATTTTTTAATTGAAAATTGTACCTATAGAGGATTTTTCGAAGCTCTGATCAATTATATTTATTCAGATGGGATTACAATAGCATCAATTGATAATGCTGAAATTGAAAGTTACATGGGTATGTCAGATTCAGAATTAAAAGTTTCATTAAAAGATAGATTTACCAAAAACTTTGTCCTTAAAAATCATTATATTAATGATAGAACCCAGCCGGTATATGCTGACAGCCGTTTTATGGAAAAAGTTTCTCTTTTATTAATGGAAAACATTTTAAATTCAGTAAAGAATATGGCGATTAGTGAAGAAAATAATAAACCGACTAATTAAGCTATAGAAACGAATATAGACCACTTTATAAATACCCAAACAAAACTGTTCTCAATTATGATGAAGGGAACAGTTTTTTTCGTATTGCCAATATATAAAATCATTCTTTTAAAAATTAATTTTTAATTCTCATCAGGTACGTATTCTATAATCTCGCCCGGCTGACAGTTGAGCAGAGTGCAGATCGTATTCAATGCGTTCATGCTCACCGTGCCATTATTGCGGATTTTTGTCATATATGCTTCGCCAAGGATGCCTTCAGTGCGTAATCTGGTAGAACTGTATCCTGCATCCTTCAAGCGCTTCATTACGTCTTTGCCATTCTTAAACTGTATAGCCATTTTACAAAGCCTCCTTCTCCATCATCCGTATTCTATCACAGAATAACACTAAATACAAGTGGTAAATATACACAAACAGACACACTAAATGTTGGTGGTTTTGCCGGTATACAACACTAAATACAAGTGGTATAATACAGACAGTTAAGAAAGCAAATGAAAACAGAAAAGGTCAAGTCAAGGTT
>AUXO018454933.1_pt1 | contig 10316 bp, 11 predicted proteins | sample 768731 | NCBI WGS metagenome assembly AUXO01 (sample SAMN02715735, study PRJNA202380) | gut metagenome | biome: sheep rumen | host: Ovis aries | place: New Zealand: Palmerston North | reverse complement strand
AAGAACACCCGAATGCCATTTATATAACTGCTGATCACTGGTATTATACAGAAGTTTCTCAGCAAGTTATGAGTGTTTTAAAAGATTTTAGTCCGTATGTTCAGATTTATTCTGTTGATGAAGCTTTTGTTGATTTTACCGGATTAAAAAGGTATTATAAAAAAAATTATTACGATTTAGCTATATATTTAAGGCAAAAAATTTTAGATGAAGTTGATATTCCCGTATCAATAGGAGTTAGTTCGACAAAAACACTTTCAAAACTTGCATCAGACAAATCAAAAAATATAAAAAGCCACGTTTATTTAATCGGAAAAAGAAAAATCATAAAAGAATTAAAAAACACAAATATTGAAGAAATTTGGGGAATCGGAAGAAGATTAACAAAATCATTAAAAAGCAGCGGCATTTTAACAGCAGAAGAATTAGTAAATAAAAGCGATGATTGGCTTGACAAAAAAATCGGAATTCACGGAATTGAAATGAGACATGAACTTTTAGGAGATATGGTTTCTCCTGTAATAAATGAAGTCAAACCCCCGAAATCAATACAAAATACAAAAGCATTTGGAATATTTACAGATGATTTTAATTTTATAAAAAACGAATTAAACCGTCATATTCATACTTCTTGCACTAAACTCAGAAAATGGAATACTAAATGTCTTGAAATAGGTGTAATGCTAAGAACAAAGGATTTTAGAGTATTTTATCAAAAAAAAGATTTACTTGAATCAACAGATTTTGAATTGGAAATATCGAATATTGCAATAAAACTTTTGGAAAAAATTTATACCCCCGGAATCCTATACCGCGCAACAGGCGTTGTTTTGTCTAAAATCGGAGAGCAAAACACATCTCAATTAACACTCTATACTCCGCAAGAATCAAGTAATAAGAAGATAAATCTGACAAAATGTTTTGATTCTTTAGAATCAAAATTTGGCAGAAATATTATTCAAACAGGTTTTACCAAACAAAAATCGAATAAGTAGCAAATTTTTTTTTTACTATTTTTATAAGTATTATCATGGATTTAAAAATAAATAGTACAAAAAATAATTTCACCGGTTTAAAAAATGTGGGAGGGTTTGGAATCTCTAACGGCATAGATGTTTTACATTTTTTAAATTTTGAATTAACAAATACCGGAACAAAAGATTTAGCAGAATTTGAAAAAATATTGAAAAAATACCCTCATCCGATAAATAAAAATTTTATAAACTTTTGTCATTTGACAAAAGATGATACTTATAGTTTTAACGGAAAAACGTTAGAAGTTTGTGATAAGAATTTAGAAATATTTGAAAAAATCTCTAAATTATTAAAAAGAATAGGGCAATACAAAGAAAATATGCCGCTTAATAAAGATTATTTATATGGACCTGATGCGCAGGCAATATTTGGCGATATTATAAAAACGGAAAGAATCCCATATGATAAGCAAATCAGGGAAATTCACAGCAAAGATATGGTTAAAAATGTAAGTATAGTCCTAAAATCACTGGTAAAAAAAACAATGGCTAAATATTTTGAAGTATAATAAAAACCGAGGGGAAAAATGAAAGTAGGAAAAATAAGTTTTACTTCAACCGCAATAAATACGCAAAATCAAAAAGAAAAAAAAGACTTTCTTAATATTTTTTACGACAAAGTAAAAAATGAAGCGGATATGACAGATGCCATTAAAGTTCCGCGAACAATATTTAAAGGCTACTTAGGAATTATGACCGGAACAACTTTAGTAACACTCGGTTCATTGATAAATAAACCCAAGTCATTATCAAAAACATTGTCTGTAACAGGGCTTTTGGCTTCCTTATACGGGACTTGGGCCTTTGTAAGACCTTTTATTTTAATTGGTAAAGGTGTTGAAAAAGTCGGGGATAAATCGTAGGGTATAAATATATTGAATATTTCAAAAAAATTTTGTATAATCTTTATAAAGAGAGTTGTTTTATGAAAAAAGAAGAACTTGATATTACATTACTAAAAAATAGTTTCGACACGTTGAATCAATGCTATAAAGATTACTGCAGTCAAAAAGATGAAAAAATAAAAGAATATATAAAAGATTCCTGTATCAAAAGGTTTGAATATACGTACGAAACCTCTAAAAAAATAATGAATAAGTTTTTAAAAAAAGAATATGATAAAAATGAAAAAGATCTGACAATAAATAATATTTTCAGGGAAATGTACGGATTTGGATTTATCAAAAATTTCGAAAATTGGGTCAATTACAGGGAACAAAGAAACAACACTTCTCACGAATATGATATTGAAAAAGCAAGAACTGTAATAGTATTTATTCCTGATTTTATTGAAGATGTTCGATTTTTTATAGAAAAACTTGATAAACATTTGGAGCAAAATGGTTAAGGGTGTAAACAAAAAAGAATTTGACATAATAAAAGAAATATTGAAACAATACCCTTATGAATTCTTTTTTTATGGATCACGTGTCAAAGGAGATTACCAAAAAGGTTCTGATTTAGACATTTTAATAAAATCTGACACTTCGATTAGTTTCAAAATTTTAGAAGAATTAGATTTAAAATTCAACAAAAGTCTTATTCCATACCGAGTAAATTTTTGTGACTATAACAGTATTTCAGCAGATTTTTATAATCACATTAAAAAAGATCTGGTTAAAATATAAGTTTTATTTTAAATGCTTTTGATATTACACTTTCAGAATTTTTAAATTTTTAATTATTTACCTCTAATCAAAATCTACAGGCGGACGCTGAATTTTATCAATTGCCTCGCGGGCAGTAAATACAAGCGCTTCCGGCACATTATCTATGACAGTTAATTGGCGCAAAACATCTACTACCCGCTTAAATGCTCTAACAATATCTCCTTCTCCGATTTCAATTGATTCAGTCACGGTTTCCCACTGAGCCCCTTCAACCCACAATTCAATCATTGAACTAAAATAAGGATTAATATATAAAGGAGCATCTATATCATGGTTATTTTGAGCTTTTTCCAGTTTTCTGCGCAAATTACGGATTTTATTTAATGTTTTTCTGACCGGTTCAGAAAACGGAATATATGGAATATCTATTCTCAAATCTTCTGTTGTAATTGCACAAATTACTCCGGCTAATTGAGATGGAGTAAGGTTTTCCAACAATCCTGAAAATATGATTTCAGATAAATAAAGTTCATTTTCACTTCTTATTTGGGAAGTAGTTTTTCCTTTTTCAGTCGGATAATCGTTTTCAAGGTAACCGTATTCTTCCAACAACGCGCGGTGATTCAAAAATTTATTCCAATAAATGTCTTTTTGACGTTCAATTTCTTTTTCCAGTTTTTTCTTTTTAGATTCGTATCTTGTAATAATTTCAATACTCTTTGAATGTTTTTTATACAATTTACACTGATCGCACGCAAAAGATTTCATTTTTTGCAAATCTTTTTTATTTTGTTCCCCGAACTTTATAATATCATCTGATAAAGGTCGATTTTTCTTTCCCTCTTGCTTTTGAATTTTTTTATAAGTTTGGCGATTTTGAACATAAATAAATCGAACTTTGTCATATTCATTCAAATCCTGATCATTCAATTTATAAGGACAAGAGAATGCATAATTTGAAATTTCTTTGTCGTATTGTTCAATTTGTGCCAGAATTGGTTTTAAGCGGTAGTCAGATGAATAATATCCAAAACTTTTTAAAATCAATTCTTTAGATTCATCAATGGAAAATCTTTGTAACAAATTTAAAACCATCGAGTAACTTGGAGAAAATTTGCTTTCCAATGGATTAGAACCGCTTAAAACAAGTTCTGCTACTTCTTCAGGAGTTTGATGCGGAGTTCCGACAACAGTAACATAACCGACTTCATCCATCCCTCTGCGGCCTGCACGTCCGGACATTTGTAAAAATTCATTAGCAGTAAGCATCCTATGCCCCGAATCGGTGCGTTTGCTTACTGCGCTTATAACCGTTGATCTTGCCGGCATATTTATTCCGGCGGCAAGCGTTTCTGTTGCAAAAACAACTTTTATCAAGCCCTGTTGAAACAATTTTTCAACCAAATTTTTCCATGCAGGTAAAAGTCCTGCATGATGAGATGCAACACCTTGAATCAAATAATCAATATGCTTATTGCCGTATAAATGCGGATTTTGAGCAATATATTCTTCGATAAATTCTTTTATTTTAACTTGTTCCGCTTTCGTATTTAATTCCAAACCTGAGCATTTTTCCATTTGTTCATCACATTTTTTACGTGAAAACGTGAAATAAATTGCAGGCAGCATATCGTTATTAGCTAAATTTGAAACAATTTGTTTTACATAAGATTTTTTCTTTTTTTGTCCCAAACCTCGCGCCCACTGAGGTCTTTCCGGTCTGATTTTTGAATTTAGCTGACCGGATGGTGTTAATAACGGAAGCAATTTAAATGGCTGAGAAGAATCAAAATAATAAAATCTTAACGGAACAGGGCGAAAATCTGTATTTACGAGTTTTGTTTTAGAATGAACAGTATTTATCCAGTTTGTCAATTCATCACAATTTGCAACTGTAGCAGATAGCGCAATAATTTGAATATTAGTGGGACAATAAATAATGCTTTCTTCCCATACAGTTCCTCTTTGTTCATCATTCATATAATGAACTTCATCTAACACAACATAGCGAACATTTTTCAAATTATCAGCAACAGCACCAAAATTAGTACCATATAGCATGTTTCGAAAAACTTCAGTTGTCATAATTACAATCTGCGCATCGCGATTAATAGATGTATCACCTGTTAATAGTCCTACTTTGTCTTGTCCGTACTGCTCAACAAAATCATAAAATTTTTGGTTAGATAAAGCTTTTAATGGTGTTGTATAAAAAATTCTTACATTTTCTTTTAATGCATTATTTATAGCATGCTGGGCAATAACTGTTTTTCCTGCTCCTGTTGGAGCGCATACTACAACACTTTGCCCTTGATCAATAATTTCACAGGCTTCTTTTTGAAAATCATCCAGTTCAAACGGAAATTCGCTATTATCAAACATTTCGCTATCCTCAATTATATTATGCATAAAAAAATGTAATTTGTAAATTTCCGTAATATTAAAAAAATATATAGCAATTTTTATTGTAAAATTTATTTTATATATATAGTAAAAGGTAAAAGGTATTGACAGTAATCAGTAACATATTAAAAAATACATTCAAAGTCACGTATCGCACTATCCGATACGGTTATCAGGTATGGAAAACAGCTCCAAACGGAACAAGAGTTTTTGCAAAAGGAAACACTTTTACTGCTATTAATCGTGCAGGAAAAGTTGTAAAGATAACAAAAAGAACGGTTGATGAAGGAGTAATTAATGTTTATTCAAAAACATTTTTACCCGACGGAGGGATTCATATAACAGAATCAAGCAGAACACCTGATTTACTTGACGGAGGATTTGCAAACTGGTTTAAGCGAATATTTGACTGCAAAGGAAAAGAAATAAAACCAAATGATTTTAAATTCGCAACCCAATACAGAATAGAAGAAAATAAAATTATAGGAACTTTTGATAGATATAAATTTAATAATGCTTTTGAAATGACACAATATTTCAGGCACACAATAATAAAATAAATCAATTAACAAAAGGCAGGTAGAAAAAAATGAGTGCAATTTCATCAATTTTAAAGACCGGGTATCGTTATATCAGATACGGGAAACAACTTGGAAAAACATCAGCAAACGGAACTAAAGTTTATCAGCGCGGGCTAAAATCCGTTGCAATTGATTCTAAAGGTGATATTAGAAGAATAATTAAAAGAACAATAATTGATTCTGATTCTTACCGTTACAAAACATTGGATTTTCTAAAAGACGGAACAATTATTAAAACCAGAGGAGGAAGAATTATTCTTAACCCGCTTAGCAAAACCCAAAGCGGTTGGTGGTATAAAAAAATGTATAACAAAAATAAAAATATCGTACCATTTTTTAATAAATCATATTCAGGACAATGGCATATGGATGAAGATGGGATTTCCGGAATCGTTGATATGCTTGTTTCTAAAGTTAAAAATATCAGAACATACTTCTAATAATATAAAAAGCCGAAAAAATCTAATTTTTCGGCTTTTATAATTAATTATTTATTTAAAACAATTTTAAATTGTATCAAAACCGGTATATTTTCTCAAAACTTCCGGAATAACAATAGTTCCGTCCGCCTGTTGGAAATTTTCTACAATAGCGGCAAAAGTTCTGCCAACAGCCAACCCTGAACCGTTTATTGTATGAACGAATCTTGTTTTTCCGCTTTGTTTTTCTTTGTAACGAATATTTGCGCGTCTTGCTTGGTAATCGCCGAAATTTGAACAACTTGAAATTTCTTTATAATTATTATAAGACGGCATCCAAACTTCTAAATCCCAGCATTTGTTTGCACTAAAACCGATATCACCTGTTGATAATGCAACTTTTCTATACGGCAAACCTAAAAGTTCAAGCATTTCTTGCGCATCACGGGTTAGTTTTTCATGTTCAACCTTACTTGTTTCAGGAGTACAAAGTTTTACAAGTTCCACTTTATTAAACTGGTGAACTCTTATTAAACCTCTGGTATCTTTACCTGCTGAACCGGCTTCACGTCTAAAACACGGGGTATACGCAGTCATTAATTTAGGTAAATCATCTTCTGATAAAATTTCCCCCGAATAAATATTTGTTACAGGTACTTCTGCTGTAGGAATTAAATATAAATCTTCATCAACGCATTTATACATATCTTCTTTAAATTTCGGCAATTGCCCTGTTCCTGTCATCGTAGCGGCATTAGCCATAAACGGAGGAAGGATTTCTTCATATCCTTGTTTTTCTGTGTGAAAATCCAAAAAGAAATTTATAATAGCGCGTTCTAATCTTGATCCTTTTCCTCTATAAAGAGTGAATCTTGATTGAGAAATTTTTACTCCGCGTTCGAAATCAACAATATTTTTTTCTTCACACAAATCCCAATGGGCTTTTGGTTCAAAATCAAATTTTGTCGGCTCTCCCCAACGTTCAACTTCAACATTATCATCTTCAGATAACCCGATAGGAGTTGTTTCATCAGGTATATTTGGAATATGAAGAAGAACTATACGTTGTTTTTCATCTAATTCGTTTTGTTTTTCTTCTAAAGTTTTTATTTCATCACCCAAAGCACGAACTTCTTCCTGAATAGAATCAGTATTTTCTCCGTTTTTTTTCATAAGACCGATTTTTTGAGATTCGGTTTTTCTTTTTGCACGAAGATCATCAGCTTCTTTTTGAACTTTTCTTCTTTCTTCATCAATTTTTAAAACTTCATTGATTGAAAGCTCCGGATTTCTTCTTTTCAATAATTCATTAATTTTTTCCGGATTTTCTCTGATTAATTTTATGTCAAGCATATCTACCCTCTTTTCTACTGCCATGTGAATGATAGTTTAAAGAAAGATTATGTTCAAGGGGGTGAGAATAAAGAATAATTTTAATTTAAACTTCGCCTAAAGAATCAATTTTGAATGATGAACCGAGTTCTTCCGCTGCCAAAACAACTATATTCGGAATAAACATAGATAGCAGTGCAAACATTATTTGGCGATAATCAATCGGAACTATAATTTTTGGAGTAATTATTCCGAGTTTTTTCGCTTTTTTCTTAATTTTGTTTGCCAGCTTTTCTGCAATTTCCGAATCAATTTTAATTAAAGATTCATCAGAATCGTCACAATTCATAACAATTTCAGTATAAGTTTTATCGGATAATTCAAATACACTTATAGTTTGACCGTCATCATTTACATAATTTTTACAAATCTGATGAGAAAGAGCAAGTCTGATTTTATTTAAAATATCAGGCTTTGAATTGTCATCCGCAAAATCATTTATCTTTTCAAAAATATATGTGATGTTTTTGATAGATACACGTTCTTTTATTAAATTAGTCATAATATATTTAATATCAGCATAATTTAATATATCAGGAACAATATTATCAACTAAAAAACTGTTTTCTTTTTCCACAACTTCTAAATATTTTTCTATATCTTCGTAATCAAGCAAATCATCAACATGTGAAATCGCAGAATATTCAAGCGCATAAGCGATATACTCTGAAGAACTCAAACCATGCTGCCAAAAATCTTTAGCTAAAGATTTTTCTACCCAAATTGTTTTTCTGTCGCAAGTTTGATCGACACTTTCAATTGATTTTTTAATTTTATGTTCGGTATGAAGTTCATCTTTATAAAACATAATATGATTCGGATATGCAACGGATCTAAAAACTTCCATCCCTCGAATTCTTATACTGAATTCACAAGGTCCTAAATTTTCATCATCCTTAAACACCACTTTCGGGATAATATATCCGACATTTTTTGTAAGATTTAGTCTTGTTTTTACAGTTTCTGCTATTAACTGTTCTTGACCGAAATTTTCTCTTTCGGAGTCAACAAATTCCAATAATTCTTCACTTAAATATATCGCAAGCTTTTCTTCATGCAGTTTTGAATACATCAAATCGGGAGAAGTAGCATGATTTAATTGCGCTTTTAGATTGTCTAATTCTTTTAATAAAGATGAAATTTTATCATTTAATTTTTTTCTTTTTATTCCATCTGCCGTATCATCAGCATCAAGTTCAGCTTTTATTTTATTTATTTCTTCCCTTTTATGTTTAATTTTTGACTGTATTTCAAGACAAGTTTCGTATTCGGTAAGTTTTGGCGAAAGCATTTTTTCCATTTTGCTTTTAAAATCAGAAATACTAATTATATCTGATTCAGCAAAAGATTCGGATTTAGTTTCTTTCATGAAAATGCAATTCAGAATCGGATCCGGCGAATCTTCATCTCCGACTTCGTGCATACTATACAAATCCCATCCGTTTAATGACATTTCATTCAAAAGATTTTGAAGTTCCTGCGCATTATTTGCAGGACAAGTTTTGATTACATATTCCATTCTGTTTTTGCCAAACATATTTTATCCTTTTATTAATAATTTAATCGCTTCAACTGCTGTTTTAATAGCGATTTCAGTATCATGAACCACCGGATTTTCTAATCCTGCTTTTTCTCTTTCTTGGTTTGCAACAACCAAAAATACTGAACCTACTCTGACTTTCAAAAAATTACCCGCAACAAACAGTGCAGCAGATTCCATTTCGGAAGCTAAACACCCTAAACGTTTCCATGCTTCCCATTTATTTAAAAGTTCATAAGAAACCGGCATAATTTCAGGGTTATGCTGCCCGTAAAAAGCATCCTTACATTGAACTATCCCCGTATGGTAATTTAGCCCCAAATTTTTAGCAGATTGAACCAAAGAATTTGTTACATCTAAATTTGCAACGGCAGGAAATTCAATCGGCGCATACTCTTTGCTTGTACCTTCCATACGAACGGCACCGGTAGCAATTACAATATCTCCGCCTTTTACATCCTGTTGAATTCCGCCGCAAGTACCCACTCTTATGAAAGTTTCAGCTCCGACTTTAGTTAATTCTTCAATCGCAATAGATGCTGACGGACCGCCAATTCCTGTTGATGTAACACTGACTTTTTCACCATTTAAATAACCGGAATATGTAACGTATTCCCTTTTATCTGCAACAAGCTCTGCATTATCAAAAAATTGCGCGATTTTTTGGCAACGCTTAGGATCGCCCGGAAGTATGACATACTTCCCGACATCCCCTTGTTTTAAACCTAAATGATACTGTCTGCCATCTTGTGTGTATTTCATTACTGTTCTCCCGATGCCATAGTGCTACGGTATTGTTATATTTTTTATTTAAGTTTTTGAATAACTTGTTCAGTAATATCAACACCACCGACAAATACAACTTGATCAGACAAAACAGCATCCAATTTTTGTGCAACCATTACAGCTCTTGCCGCGTTTTGGATTTGAGTTTGAATTTGGTTTTGTTTGTCTTGTTGTAATTTCATCAACGCGTCTTGTCTTGATTTGAATTCATTTTGAGTTTGAGATTCAAAATTTTGTTTTTGCAAAGGAGTACCTAAATTTTTGTATTGTTTTTCTTTTTCAAGCATATACTGTTGTAATTCAAGTCCTTTAGCATCAATTTCTTTCAATGCTTGCTGAGCTGCAGGATAAGAATCAATAATTCTTTGGTAATCAATATACCCTACTTCTGCTTTTGCTACAGATCCGATCCCCATAATTAAACCTGCGCCGATAATTAATGACATTAATTTTAAGTTTTTCATACTGTGAAACCTCCTATTTATTTCATTGTAACATATCATTAGTATAATAAATCTCCTACACCGAAAGTGAAGTAACCGTGTTTAGAC
>AUXO017968101.1_pt1 | contig 10316 bp, 1 predicted proteins | sample 768731 | NCBI WGS metagenome assembly AUXO01 (sample SAMN02715735, study PRJNA202380) | gut metagenome | biome: sheep rumen | host: Ovis aries | place: New Zealand: Palmerston North | reverse complement strand
AAAATATCAGGTAGTTCATGGTCATGAATTTAATAAAATTGAAATACCAATAGATTATGATTATATATTTTTGGAAAATTTAAACACAAACCAAATAAAAGAAGAATACTCTAATTTAAAAGGTTTATTTTTTTATAGATCGACTAAAGTTGATTTTGAAATAGATATATTAAAATTATATAATAAAATAGTGCAAGAACCAATTAAAGAAGATGATGATATTGAAAATAAGAGTCGATTAAATTTGCCTACTTTTATTGATTTATTGTTATGCTATGATGATATAGATGACATGGATATATATGCATTTTGCGCTAGAGCAATTGGCTGCAAAAAGAATAGTTTATTTATGATTATTAGACCTGAAGAATTAAAAATATCGCAAGAAAGATTTTTACTGAATACATTAACTAAAAAAATTGAAGAAAAAAGAAAAAAATTAAATTCGTGTATAATTGTATTATATATAGATTATAATTCATATACAGTGAAACAGATAAAACATTTAAAAGAAAAATATGGGTTTCCTGAAGAGCCCGATTTTTTTCAAAAAATAGATAAAGAACCTCTCCAAGATCTAAGTATGTTACCTATTGAAATTGTTACTTCAGATTCACCAAGAGTAGGAAAATCTTTTTATATACTTTCTAAATTAAATAATGATTTGCATGCTTTTTATCCTTTAGGAAATATCAATCAAAATTATTTAGAATATATATCTAATTCATGGACTTTTCCTCTTAGATTTTCACAAATTGATTTATCTATTATTTTTAACTTATATGAAAATAGAGATAGTAAAACTATTGATTTGATTAAAAATTATCTTTTTCAATTATTAATATTAAAAAAGTATAAAAAATTCAATTATATTAATAATAAAAATTTCACAATATATATAGAAATTTCATCTGATTACATGACTTTTTATAAGGATTATAAATTTTTAAAACTATTTAAAAGACACCATATTGAATTTAAAAATCATCCAGATTTCTATGAAAAAAATAAAATTATTGCTCCAAATTCAATTAATTTGAAATCTTCTATCACTCTACCAAATATCATGGGTTCATTGAAAAAAAATGAAAATAAAAATAATAGTAGCATTAATCATGTCTTAAATTACTTAGGATTATTAGAAAGTGATAAAATTAATGATTCTTCTTCATCTCTGTCCACAAAAGAATTAATAGTGGAACTAAAAAAAGAAAAGTCAATTTTTTTTATAAAAAATGAATATAAATATGATTTTGATTATTTAATAAAAAAATATTTTGTTAAGAATTATCCTTCAAAAGAATCACTTCCAAATTTTGGTCAAATAGAAATATTTTCTGATTTATTTGGTGATATTTCAAAAAATTTAGGAGAAATAAAAGAATTACAGCCTGAAATTATAAAAAAAAATATAAATAAATATCCTTTTTTAAAAAACTTAAGAAAAAATATACTTCTATCTTATATAAATTTCGTAATAAAATTTACTGATATCTCATATGAATCAATTTTAGAAAACCAAGAAGAAGCATCAAAATATCAAAAAGATTTATTATATAAGTTAGATGATAAAAGAAAAAAGGAATTGTTGGAAAAAATCAATAAGAAAAGAGTAATATCTTATAATGACATAAGGCCAGGAGTTATTTTATTTAATAATATACCTAATAAAGAAGGATATACTGAAATTTTTAAATGTTCAATATTAACTTCTTATAATGATAATGATATTGAATATAAAGAATTAAATGAATTATATGATAAGTATTTTCAATTAGGTTCATTATTTAATTTATCAGAATTAAGTCAAGCTCATTTTATATTTGAATTAAAAAATATCTGTCTAACACCTGATTCATTGAAATATAAAATTAATGAGGAAATAAAAAAAAAAGGATATGAATTTACTGTTGATAATTTTGTTAAAATGATTTTAATTTATTTAAGAATTAGAGCAAATGTTCCTTTAATATTAATGGGAGAAACTGGATGTGGAAAAACATCTTTAATTGAGACTCTGTATCTTTTTATAGAGGATAGATATAAATTAATATCATTTAATATTCATTCCGGATTATCATATAATGATATAAAAAATTTTTTCAAAGATAAAAATTTATTATTAGAGCCAGGAACAAAAGAAAAGAAACAAGAAGAAAATAAGGAAAAAATTATTTTATTTTTAGATGAAATAAATACAACCGACTGCATAAATTTACTTTGTGATATTTTCGTAAGACATACTTATTTAACTTATGATTTAAAATCAAATGTTTTTATTATTGCTGCTTGTAATCCATATAGGTTAATGCTTTCAGATATAAAAGAAATTGGCTATATTAATAAAAAAAGTCATAGAATAAGAAATCTAGTTTATACTGTAAATCCACTTCCTTTAGGCTTAATTAATTATGTTTTTGATTTTGGAAGCGTAAAAGATGAAGATGAAATAAAATATATAAAAAAATTTATAGATACTTTTCTTAACGAAAGATTTTCAAAGGAAAATAATAAAAATTATTCTAAAATTTTAGATATAATTGTTTCTGCTGTTTATAAGGCACAAAAATATATTAGAATAAATAGCGAAATATCTTCAGTTAGTCTAAGAGAAATTAAAAGATTCCAAATATTTTTCGAATTCTTTTTAGAAGTTACAGAAAAAAGAAATGAATTTAAAGAAGATGATTTAGATATAGTAAAAGATCAGTCTATATTTTCTGAAGTAAAGTTTGATAAAGAAAAATTAAATTATGACAAAAAAAAATTAAAGAATAAAGAAAAAATAAAGGATGTAGAGAATAAATTAAAAAATGAAGTGCAGAAATTAAAATTAAAAGATTTAATAATATTAAAGGCAGCAAATCTTAGTTTATTTGTTTGCTTTTATATTAGAATTATTGATTCAAAAAAAAGAAAAGAATTAGCTCAAATATTAGATGAAGAATTAAAATTTGATTTTCTAGAATATCCACTTAAATTAGAAATTGAATTAGCAAATAGCTTAAACTTGGATAAAGGAATTGCTAAAAATAGAGCTTTATTGGATAATATATTTACATTGTTTGTTTGTTTAAATAAAAAGATTCCTGTGTTTATATGTGGAAAAGCAGGTTGTAGTAAAACTCTTAGTTTTACTTTATTAAATGATGCAATGAAAGGGAAATATTCTAAAAATAAATTATTTAAAGAATATCCAAGCTTATATGTTAATTCTTATCAAGGCTCATTAACAAGCACTTCATCAGAAGTTAAAAAGATTTTTGATAGGGCTAAAAAAGTGATAGAAAAACAGGAAGATAAAACAAAAAATATTTCTGTTATTTTATTTGATGAAATGGGTTTAGCAGAGATATCACCTAACAATCCATTAAAGGTAATACATTCAGAATTAGATGGAAAACAAGAAGTGGCTTTCGTTGGAATTTCTAATTGGGTTCTTGATGCTTCAAAAATGAATAGAGCAATTCATTTATCGGTTCAAGAACCAGATTTAAATGATTTAATTTTAACTGCTAAAACAATCTCCAATGATATATATGAAGAAATTGGAAAAATAGATCTATATAAAAATTTAATAGAGAATTTAACAAAAGCTTATCATGAATATAAAAATTTATTAAATGAATATTATAAAAATTCTTATGATTTTCATGGTTCTAGAGACTTTTATAATTTGATAAAAATAACAGCAAGAGAATTAAAATATAATAAAAACGAAAAGTCCCTAGAACAAATTGCAATGGAAAGCATAGAAAGAAATTTTGGTGGAATTAAATTAAACAGCAATAAAACCAAATTATCTTCTATAAAAAAATTTAAACAAATTTTTCAAAATCATCAAAATAATTTTATAGAAGATCCCGATAAATATGACATTTTTTCATGCATTAAAAAAAATTTAGAAGGTGATAATAATCGGTATTTACTTTTAATAACAAATAAAACAAAAAATGAAACGTTGATTGAATTTATTTTAAAAAAATTAAAAAAAGAATATATTTTTATTCAGGGAAGTAAATTAAAAGAAGATCAAAATGAAGATTATGTGCTTGATAAAACATGGTCAATTATCTCTTATATGGAAAAAGGACAAATGATAATTTTAAAAGATTTAGAAATTATTTATCCTAAATTTTACGATTTATTTAATCAAAATTTCCAAAAATTTGGTGAGTCTAAATATGCTAGAATTGTTCTAGATTCAACTACAAACGAAAGACATATTGTTAATAAAAACTTTAGATGTATAGTTTTATTGGAAAAAAATGATTTAGAAGAACAAGATCCTCCATTTTTAAATAGATTTGAAAAGCATTTAATGTCATTTGAATATCTTTTAACAGAAAAACAAAATAGATTAGCTGAAGAAATTTATAATGAAATAAAAAATTTAACTTCTATTCCTGAAATGAAAGAAATGAAACCTTTATTAATGAATGTTAATATTGAAGAAATAAGATGTCTTTTATTAAAATATAATAATTATGAAGGAAAAAAATTAATTGAATTAATATTTAAAAAAATAGTACCGACATTTACACAAGAAAATATTTTAAATACATTATTTTCTCAACAAAAAAAATATATAAAAAAAGACAATTTGATTCAAATATATGAGCAAACTAATCACAGAAATATTTATAAGTTTTTAGAAAAAGTTGAATCAAATAAATTAATAATATATACATTTTCTCCATATAATAAAGATATTTTTGAAGAAAAAGAATTTATTGAAGTTAAAAATGAAAAATATGGAATTATTTCATTTAATACAACCATTGAAATAATATTCCAAACTAATTTATCAGAACAAATGCTAAATTATTTTTTTCAAAAATTTCATAATAATGAAAGCCATAATTTATTCATAATTCATTTTAAATTAGTAGATTCTAAATATTTAAATTATGTAAAATTTTTGTTGGAGGAATTTCTAAAATTCCAAAAACAATCTGAAAATAAAATTTATTTATTTATTATACATATTGAAAAAAATTATGAAAGTGGAACTTATAATAATATCGAGTCTAATAATAAATCAGTTCAAAAATTAACTAAATATCATTCTTATTTTTTATCATTTATTTCAGAATATCAACAAATAACAATTGATAATCTTTTGGAAAAAAGAGAAATTTATATTACTGAATTATATAACAAATCTAATGAAGAAATAATTATGATGAAAAATTTGTTTGATATTAATTATAATATAAAAAAAATTTTTTCAAAAAAAATATCTAGTACACCATTAATTAGGTATAATAAAAAAATTTTAGAGAAGTTAGATAATTTATCTTCAAATGGAACATTTGAAATAATTATAAACAAAATTCAATTATCTATAAAAAATTCAGATAATTTATTAAAAAGATTTCTTTTAGATTATACTTCTTTAGTAGAAAAAGATAACGATTTCTTAAGCTATTTTATTGAAGGAATTAAATCACAATTATCAGAATATGTTAGCAAGTTGATTAAAGAATTATATAACAATGGATATTTAGTACCTGTATTATTTGAAAAAGAAATACCCAATAAGTTAAAAGAAATTATTTTTTCATTTATTAAGAATATTAATTTAGATAAAAAATCTGTTGATAATAATCTTGACGAATATTTTATTAATTTAGAAGTACCTGGTACAAAACTTTTGTTCAAAAAAATATCAAATTTAATCAAAAATTGCAAAAAGGATTATTTAAATATAGAAAACAATTATAGAAAAAATATAGTAAAAAAAATCAATAATAATGAAAATGAAAATGTAATAACTTTGGAAGATGTTTATTATGATAAAAAATTATTTTTAAAAGATAAATTAAGCAATGAAGATTTATTAAAAGATGATTTTTTTTCTTCATATTTTCAAGAAATTTTAAAAGATTTTTTTATGTATAATTTTTCTGATATTAATAAAAAAACATCTTTAACAGAACAACAAGAGCAATTTCTAAGATTTTTATGCTTTCAAAAAAATACAGTAAGCAGTAATAATTTAGATAGATTTTTAGATTTTTGTCTATGGGTTGGATGCTATCATGAAACTTTATTAAAACTTTTAGTTATTTATTCTAAAATAAATAATTTTTTTATATTAGAACAAACTCCTAAAGAAAATAAAAATTCAATTCTTTTGCATCAAACATTATTGGATTCATTAAAAGAAAATTATATGTCATATGACAAAATAAATATATATGAGAATAATAATGAGAGAGAAAAAGTAAATGGCGTTTTTTATAGAATATCTGAAGCATTTTGTCATACTATAACAAATATAAATAATATTGATTTTGATAACCTCAATTTATCAAAATTCAGTATTGAACTGAATGAAATTGCTCAAATTTTAACACAATTAAATGCAAGTTTATTTCTTTATTTAAAAGGTCAATTTATTTTATTATCGATATATCAAATAATTGAATTTTCACAAAAACAAAAAATAGATGAAAATAAATTTAAAGATAAATTAAAAATATTCATTAAAAATATTTTTGATGAAAGAGAATTTCTTTCCAAAGGTCAAATCAGTCAAGCCCAAAAATCATTGAATGAACAAATAAGTATATCAATTAATTTATCAGAAAAGCTAACATCAAAAATTTTTGTCAATAAATTGCTACAATTTTCGAAACATAAAGAATATATGTTCATTATAGTTAAAACTTTATTTCAATTTCCAAATTTAATAAAATATTCTATTTTATTTTTTAACTATATTTTTAAGCTGATAAATCTGCAAATAACACCAAAGAAACAAAAGAGAAGGATGACTAATAATGATAAAGATAATTATCTGAAAAATTTCGGGAAATTTGAAGTTGATAGTAATATTTTAACGGAAATAAATAAAAAAGTTGAAAATAATGAAATACTAAGAGAAATTATATTTTATATATTCGAACAGAAAATATTAATATATTTTGATAAAATGGATCAAGAAGCAGATAAAAGATTAATTTTAATTGGATTGAATTTAGACTATTTACAAAAAGCTTTTAATAAAATTAAAGATAATGATTTCGGTAAATTGAATATATTAGAAATGATTTTTTATTTTTCTTATATAAGATGCTATTTATATTATTTCGTAATATTACAATTGAAAAATAATGAGTTAGATGGATTAAATCCTTTACATAAATTTTTAACAGATATATCTGGTTCTAATCTTGGAAAAATAATTAATTTATATATTGCTAAAATTTTTATTCTTAATGATAAAATGGAATATTTTTTAAATGATTATATGAGAGAAGAAAATCGAAATAGGTGGAAAGATTCAATTATTTCACAAAATAAAAAAGAAGTATTTTTTCCCATTAAATTTTATGAAAATTCAAAACATTTTTTATTTTATTTATGGAATAATATTAATAATAATAAAATTAACAAAGAATTTATACAAAAAATAAAAATCACTGATTTTTATTTTATTATTAATTTCATATTTAATGAAATTAACATGAATTCAAATGAAGAGGGGTTAAAAGATTCTAAATTGTTAAATATATTAAATAAATTTAAAGAAGAATTAAAATTTGATGAAGGAATAAAATATAAATTTAGTCTAATATTAGAAAAAATATCAGATTTGAATTTTTTAAACGAAGAAAATATCAAACAAAATTTAAAATTATTCTTTTTCATAATAAAAATATATTTTCTTGGTTTTATAGGATGCGAAAAAAAATATTCATTTTCTGAAATATTCTCATATGAAATTATTTCACTTATAAAAATAATTTTTAATGAAATTTCAGATGATGAAATAATATTTATAGAAAGTTATTATCAAATTAAAAAATATTTAGAAGATGAATATTTAATAAAGGAAAATTATTATCCTCCATATATTTGTAGTTGTGGTCGATGGTATAAAATAGAAAAATCTTTACCGAAAATAATAGAAAAATGTAAATGTGGATTAGAAATAGGAGGATTAAATGAAAAATTAGTTGATAGAGAAAATCATTTTGCAATTTATTACGATGAAAATCAAAAAGCTTATATGGAAGATAGAAAAGGTGCAAAAAAAAGAATAAAAGGAAAATTATTAGATGAATTCAAGGAAGAATTTATCAATAAAATAATGAATAAAAAATATAAAAATCTTAGTGATTTATTAATTTTAGATAAAGTTGAGCTTAATGATAATACTTTTCCAAATATATTTTTAAAATTTATTTTTTTATCACAAATTTTTATTGAATACAAAATTGGTATTATTACTGAAGATGAAATCAAAGAAGAACTGGATATTAATAATATATTTAATAATTTAATTAATTTCGAAAAAAAATTGGAAAAATATATAACATCAAAAAAAATTGATTATGATGATTTTTTAAGCTATGTTTGTGATAAATTATTTAATATATTGGAGAATAATGATTGTTTGAAAGAAAAAAATATATTTAATAATGAATTTAAAAATTTATTATTTGATTTAGAAAAAAAATATCTTAATGAGCCAGACGAACAAATTTTTAAGAAAATAGAAATGAATATATTATCCCAAATAACATGCAAAGAAGATTTCAAAAATAATAATTTAAAATATTTATTGACAGCAGGAGATTATCCAAATTTAAAAAAATTAGGAAAATCAATATCTTTATATACAAAAAATCCTCTTTCCATTTTAAAAACTTTTATATCTTTAAATGAAAAAAATTCTGAAATTGAAAAACTTTCTGATTTAGAGATAATAAATGAATTCATAAATTCTTTTGCTGAAAAGAATAGAAATTTAATAACAAGACAATTATCTGAAAGAGATGAAATAAGAAATTATTTTGGTAATAATGGAATTGAAGAAACTTTTCTTGAAAAGCAATTTAATTTATTTTGTGAATCTTATGAAAAAATAGCAGTTTGTATTCCGAAAGCAATATCGACAGATCTTTGTGTTAAAAATATTTTAAATGACTGTAAAATTAAAGGTAATGAAACCCCAATATATAAATTATATTCTCATTTAATTGAAATACAAAATAAAATATTAAATAAATTTATTGAAAATTATGAAAGTAATAAAAATGAATTAAATGAAAATATTACAATTAAAAGTATCTTTGAACAAATTAAGAAAAAAAAGGAAATTCAATTATGTACAAAAGATGAGATTTTTTCATTCAATGTAAATAATGGTATTATTTTATCTTTTATAGAATTATTTACTTTCTATTCTATGAGAAATATATTTAATAAAAATAGCGATGTAATTGATTATACTAAATATTCAGAAATTAAATTTAAATTTAATGATATTGAAAAAAATTTGGCTAATATTATTTTAACTGGGAAAAAATTATTCTCTGAAACTCAAATCACTTACAAATTTTATTTAGATCCATATGAACAAGAGGAATTAACAAAAAATTTCGACAAATTCACTGAATTATATGGAAAAAAATATATAACTGATGAAGATAAAACTGAAATAAATAATCAAATAAATAATTTAAAAAAAATTATTTTACCTAATTTAGAAACTTTAATTTATTACTTGATTCAAGAAAATAACTTTGAAGGAAATACAAAAATAGCTGAAATAAATATAAAAAATTTATATCTAGATAATGGTTTTATTCAAATGATAGCGGATTTAAAAAATATAATGGTGAATCAATTAATTTCAATGTATGAATTTATAGAAGAGGAAATTTGGGATTTTATCTCACAAAGGTATGTAAATAAAGAATTTAATAAACCTTACAAAGATAAGAATAAATTAGATGAATTTTATGAAAATGAATCAACTAGAGATCTTAAAAATGATATGCTCACTTCATTATTAATAAAATTTGTATGCAGAACTTTACCTAATGAATCACCCGAGAATCAGTCTAGATATTTATTTGAAGTTCTCAAAGAAAAAAATATAAATTTACCAAAAAAAAAATTTTAGATGAATTAGATAATATCAAAATTAGTTTGGGTGCTTTATTAAATAATGCTATTGATATAACTTTATATTTTGCAACTAAAAAAATTCAAAAAATGAGAGCAAGAAGAAGATTAAATCAGGAAGAGATTAATAATAATGAAAATGAAAATGAAGAACCTGAGAATCAAGAAGATGAAAATGAAGAAGATAATGATAATAACCAGGAAGATGAAGAAGAAAAAAATTGGATAATTTAAGATATTTATTAATATTATAATAAATTTGTTTATAATTAAAGAAATTAAATTTGAAGAGTTTTTAAAAATAATTAAATAAAAAATAGTATAATTTAATACTAATTTTAAAATATTTAAGATTATTGGGATTGGGGATTGGGGATTGGGGATTGGGGATT
>AUXO017405459.1_pt1 | contig 10316 bp, 8 predicted proteins | sample 768731 | NCBI WGS metagenome assembly AUXO01 (sample SAMN02715735, study PRJNA202380) | gut metagenome | biome: sheep rumen | host: Ovis aries | place: New Zealand: Palmerston North | reverse complement strand
ATAAAAAGGAAGCGAGTCTGCATATGAAGGCCATTTCTGTACGCGGCGAAATTGAAAATGTCAAAACGGAACATTTAGATGACATTTTTGAACGAAATCCTTATATGGCAGATATTTATCCGACAAAAGAAAGCCGCCAGGCCTTAGAAGTGTTTAAAATGACAAAAGGCAGCGGGGAAGTCTTTGATTTATCGACGAAACCGATCACTCGTTTCGCTTTTACGATTGGAAGTGAAAAACAAGAGACAAGCGGTTATGCCATTAATGATCACTGTGTTGGCTGTGAAGAGTGCGTGAAGGTTTGTCCGACAAATTGTATTCAGCACGAGACGATTCCGTTTGTGATTGATGATACGCATTGTCTTCATTGTGGAAACTGTTTAGCAGTCTGCCATTTTCAGGCAGTTGAAAAATTTTAATACTATTAAGGCGGTAAATATGTTATATTTATAAAGATGCGAGTAAAAGGATCGTAACGATATAAAAATATCATGTATGTATCGCCTTTTTTCGCTTTCATAAGGAGGTTGATGAAATGTCCAGTCATTATGATGAGTCTGATATTCAGATTTTAAAAGGACTTGAAGCCGTAAGAAAGAGACCAGGGATGTATATCGGTTCAACCGATAGTCGTGGTTTACACCACCTGATCTGGGAAATTGTCGATAACTCAATTGATGAAGCATTAGCGGGTTATGGCAAAAAAATTACGGTGACTTTACATAAAGATGACAGTGTGACTGTCGCCGATGAAGGACGTGGGATGCCGACAGGGACCAATCAGGAAACGGGTCGACCAACCCCAGAAGTCATTTTGACGGTGCTTCATGCCGGAGGAAAATTCTCGAGTGATGGCGGTTATAAGACTTCAGGCGGCTTACATGGTGTTGGGTCTTCTGTTGTCAATGCCTTAAGCGAATATTTAGATTTAACCATCTATCGTGATGGTACTATTTATAAACAGCGTTTTTCGCAAGGCGGCAGTGTGATTGATGAACCGGAAATTGGCGGGAAAACCAAGAAAACCGGAACGGTCATTCATTTTAAACCAGATATTACGATTTTTAATAAAATTAACTTTAATTTCTCGACCGTTTCTGAACGTTTACGCGAAGATGCTTTTTTATTAAAAGGCATTGAAATGGTGCTTATTGATGAACGCAGTGAGCGCGAAGAACATTATCATTATGAACATGGGTTAGAAGAATTTATCAGCTGGCTCAATAGCGGAAAACATAAAAGCATTTCAAAGATTGTCAGCTTTGATGATACCGCCCATGAAATTGAAACGGAAATTGCCTTACAGTTTAATGATGGCTATTCAGAAAATATTGTCTCTTTCGTTAACTTAGTGCGTACCGGTGATGGCGGAACCCACGAAATGGGCTTTAAATCGGGCTTAACGAAAGTGTTCAATGAATATGCCCGGAAATATGAACTGCTCAAAAAGAAAGATAAAAACTTAGAAGGCAGTGATGTGCGAGAAGGGTTAACAGCGATTATCTCGATTAAAGTGCCAGAAGAATTATTACAGTTCGAAGGGCAGACCAAAGGAAAATTAGGGACACCGATCGCGCGTAATATTTTAGAGCAGGTGACGATTGAACAGTTAACCTATTACTTAGAAGAAAATAAAGAAGAAGCGGATGCGTTAGTCGCTAAGATGATCAAAGCGGCGAGTGCTCGTAATGCGGCGCGTAAAGCAAGAGAAGCGGAACGGGGCAGTAAAGCGAAAAGAGAACGTCAGATTTTAAGTGGAAAATTGGCCCCTGCGCAGTCAAAAAATAAGCATAAAAATGAATTGTACTTAGTCGAAGGGGATTCTGCCGGCGGCAGCGCGAAGCAAGGCCGTGACCGTAAGTTCCAGGCCATCTTGCCGCTGCGTGGGAAAGTCGTCAATACGGAACGTGCATCGCTAGCGGATGTGCTGAAAAATGAAGAAATTGCGACGATGATCAATACGATCAATGCTGGTTATGGCTCAGATTTCCATGCCGAAGATTCGGCTTATGATAAAATCATTATCATGACCGATGCCGATACCGATGGGGCACATATTCAGATCTTGTTATTAACGTTCTTCTATCGCTATATGAAAGGTCTTATCCAGGCTGGAAAAGTGTATATTGCCATGCCGCCATTATATAAAGTGGCGAAGAAAAATGGCAAACCGATCTACTGCTGGGATGATAAAGAACTCGAAGAAGCGAAAAAGAAAGTTGGCCGCGGTTATAATGTTCAGCGTTACAAAGGGTTAGGGGAAATGAATGCGGACCAGTTATGGGAAACGACGATGAATCCGGAAACCCGTACGCTTATTCAGGTGGGCATTGAAGATGCAGCTTTAGTGGAACGTCGCGTCTCTGTCTTAATGGGGGATAAAGTCGAACCACGTCGTGAATGGATTGAAGATAATGTGGCCTTCTCCATGGGCGATGACTTTGATGCTTTCACAATGGATCAGAAACAGTTATTAGGAGGTCATGATGGAAAACGATAGTAAGATTTTAAAGATGTCCTTAGATGACATCATGGGAGACCGTTTTGGCCGTTATTCTAAATATATTATTCAGGACCGTGCTTTGCCGGATGTCCGTGATGGATTAAAACCAGTACAGCGCCGTATTCTTTATGCCATGTATAAAGAAGGCAACTTACCAAATAAGCCTTATCGTAAATCGGCAAAAACGGTCGGGGTTGTTATTGGTAACTATCATCCTCATGGGGACTCTTCCGTTTATGAAGCGATGGTACGTCTTTCGCAGGAATGGAAGATGCGCATGCCATTAGTTGACATGCAGGGGAATAACGGGTCTATTGATAATGACCCGGCCGCGGCGATGCGATATACCGAAGCGCGTTTAGCGCCAATTGCCTTAGAGTTACTGCGGGATATTGATAAAGATACCGTTGAAATGGCTTTAAACTTCGATGATACGGAGTATGAACCAACGGTTTTACCAGCTAAATATCCTAACTTATTAGTCAATGGCGCAACGGGGATTTCGGCTGGTTATGCGACTGATATTCCGCCGCATAACTTAGGTGAAGTCATTGATGCCACGATTTATCGTATTAAACATCCTCATTGCACTTTTGAACAGCTTCATAAATATATTAAAGGGCCAGATTTCCCAACGGGCGGGATTGTCGAAGGCTCAAAGGAAATTGCCAATGCTTTGCGCAAAGGCCGCGGCAAGGTTATTGTCCGTTCTCAGACGGCGATTGAAGAAAAGAAGAATATGAATCAGATTATCATTACGGAAATTCCTTATGAAGTGAATAAAGCCGAATTGGTTCGTAAGATTGATGAAATTCGCTTTAATCGTGATATTGATGGGATCTTGGAAGTCCGTGATGAATCGGATCGTACCGGTTTGCGGATTGTCATTGATTTAAAGAAAGATGTCGATGCGAATAATACGCTTAACTATTTCTTTAAAAATACCGACTTACAAAAGAATTATTCTTATAATATGACAGCCATCAAGGATAAACGTCCTGAATTAATGGGCATTGAAGAGATTATTGATGGGTATATCAATCATGAAATTGAAGTCGTAACGAGAAGTTCACTCTTTGATTTAGAGAAGGCGAAGAAACGTGAACATATCGTTGAAGGCTTGATTAAGGCGGTATCGATCTTAGATGAGGTCGTGCATACGATTCGTCAGTCAAAAGATAAAGCGGATGCGAAGAAGAACTTAATGGCCGCTTATGGCTTTACTGAAGCGCAGGCGGAAGCAATTGTCATGTTACAGTTATATCGTTTAACCAATACGGATATTGTCGCACTGCAAAATGAACAAAATGAATTACAGGCCTTAATTGCCCATTTACAAGCGATCTTGGATTCCGATGAGGTGTTAAGAGGCGTTATTATTGATGATTTAAAGGCGATTAAGAAGAAATATCCAACCCCACGTTTAACGAAGATTCAGGAAGAAGTCCGTGATACATCGATTGACGATAAAGCGATGATTATCAGTGAAGACTGTTTAGTGTCTTTAACACGTGATGGCTATCTGAAAAAGATTTCTCTTCGTTCTTATAAAGCCAGCGCTGGGACACCTATTGGAAAAAAGGATGATGATCAGTTATGCGCTTTATTTGAAGCCAATACTGTGCAAACAATCTTAGCTTTTACAAGCAAAGGCAATTACTGCTTTATTCCGGTTCATAAGATTGATGAATTCAAATGGAAAGATTTAGGCAAACATATCAGTTATCTGATTAAGGTACCTAATGATGAAAAATTCATCGGGGCTATTTTAGTGAAAGATTTCCAAAGTGAAAACTATGTTGTCCTCGCTTCTCGTCAGGGGCAGATCAAACGTGTGGCCATCAAAGATTTTGAAGTCAGTCGTTTCTCGAAACCATTAAAGTGTATGAACTTAAAAGATCAGGATGAACTCATTGATGTGCAGCTATCTGATGGGCATAAAGGGCTCGTCTTAACTTCTAAAGCTGGTTATTGCGCTTTATATAGTGAATCAGAAGTTTCCATCTTAGGGATTAAAGCGGGCGGTATTAAAGGTCTGCGTCTCAATAATGATACTTTAGCCTTTATGCGCGTTTTTGATCCATTAAAAGTGGAATCACTCATGATCTTTAGTCATCCTTCGGGCATTAAGCGTCTTCACTTAAGTGACATACCAGCAACCAAACGCGGTAACAAAGGTGTTCTCATTTATAAGGCGCCAAAAACCAAACAAACGTCTATTATTAATGGGTTTGTCATGGACACGAATGACACATTAGATCTCTATGGCGGGCAAGAGATGATGACGATTACGGCAAAAGATTATAACTTCATGCCATTATCTTCTCGGATGGGTACGATCAAAGATTTTAAAGATACGGATATTTCCTATATTTATGATGCCCGGATGTTAATCGCTGAACCTCACGCTGAGGAAACGGGCGATATGAAAGTGGATTTAGAAGTCAAAGCGGAACCTTCATTATTTGATGAAGAAGAAGTGGAAACGATTGAACCAGTAAAGAAAAAAGAAGTGAAAAAGAAGAAAGAAAAGACAAAGTTTGAACCAATATCCTTTGACGATTTATTAAAGGATGACAACTTTTAAAGGATACATCGCGTATCCTTTCTTTTCGTAAAGAATTAGTGTACAATACATAAGAAAAGGGTGATGAAATGAGTGAATTAAGATGTTACGGATGCGGCGCGAAGATCCAAAGTGAAGATCCAAAAAGACCAGGCTACCTGCCAGCAAAAGCTAAGCAGGGGAAAGAGCAGGTCTTATGTCAGCGCTGCTTTAAATTATTACATTATCATACTAAGATCGCATCGCCATTAACCCAGGATGACTTTTTAAAAGTCATTTCTAAAATTGGCGACAAAGATGCGCTGGTGGTTTATATTTTAGATTTATTTGATTTTAATGCGTCCCAGATCCCTGGCCTGATGCGTCATATTGGTTATAATGATGTCTTAGTGTTAGCCAATAAACGTGACTTGCTGCCAGCTTCTTTAAAGGAGCATCGTTTGATGATGTGGGTGCGTCGCCAGTTAAAAGCTGAAGGCTTAAAACCGGTTGATGTCATTATCACAAGTGGGAAAAAGAATCTCAACTTTGATGAGATTTATGAAAAAATTGATGCCTATCGTCATGGCCGTGATGTGTATATTGTCGGGACGACGAATGTGGGCAAGTCGACATTTATTAATGGCTTGCTTAAACATTATGCCCAGGTGACAACCCAAATCACCACGAGTGAATTCCCGGGGACAACTTTAGATCTCATCAAAATTCCTTTTGATGAGACAAGCAGTCTTTACGATACACCGGGCATCATGAATACCCGTCAGATGACTTCCCGCGTAGATGATAAAGTCTTAAAACTGATCATGCCGCAAAGTGAAGTTAAAGCGATGACGTATCAGTTATCAGATAAACAGAGCCTTTATATTGAAGGTTTAGCGCGCATGGATTATATTGAAGGGGAGAAAGGCAGTTTTACCTGCTTCTTCTCAAAACGCTTAAAGATCCATCGCACGAAATTAGAAAATGCGGATGGTCTTTATAACCGTCATAAAACCTTAGCGATTACGCTGCCGGAGATTCAAACGATTGATCAGATGAAAGCCTACGAATTTACATTTGATGGCACGAAGCAGGATATCGTCATTGCCGGGTTAGGTTTTATAAGTATTAAAACGAAAGGAAAAGTAGTGATCAGGGTCCCTGAAGGCATTGATGTCATTGTCCGTGAACCCCTGGTTTAAGAGTATATGTTAACAAGTAAACAGAAGAAATATTTAAAAAGTGAAGCTCACAGCTTAAAGCCGATCTTTCAGATTGGCAAAGATGGCGTCAGCCATAAACAGGCGATGACGATCTTAGATGCGTTAGAAAAAAAAGAACTCATTAAAGTCAAATTATTAGATACCTGTCCTTTAACTGTTCAGCAGGCTGCTTTAGAAATCTCAATGCAGACCAAAGCAGAGGTTGTTCATATTATTGGTCATACGATTATTTTATATAAAGAAAGTGAGAAAGAAATCTATAAATTACCATGAGAATAGGATTATTAGGCGGCAGTTTTGATCCCGTTCATAAAGGTCATATTGCGATTGCGAAAGAAGCGATTAAGGACTTGCATTTAGATGCTTTTCACTTTATTCCGACAAAGAATAATCCCTGGAAAGATACCTGTGTCGCCAGTGCTAAAGATCGCATGGCAATGTTAAAGATCGCGATTGATGATGCGCGCATGAGCGTTGATCCCATCGAATGTGACAGTAGAAACAATGAAAAGAATTATACAATTCATACTTTAGAAGCCTTATGCAGCGCGCATCCTGATGATGAATTCTATTTCCTGATGGGAATGGATCAGGCTTGCGCTTTTGAAAAATGGGTTGAAGCGAAGAAGATCTCTGAAATGGTCCAATTGGTCGCTTTTAATCGCAGCGGTTACCCAGAAGATCATCAAAATTTAGAAACGTATCACTTTATAAAATTAGACAATCAGCCAATGCATGCTTCCAGCACTGAAATCAAAGCTGGCGATTTATCGATGATTGCCCCGCCAGTGCTGCATTATGCCAGTATGCATGGCCTTTATATCGATACAATGATTCGGCCACGCTTATCAGAAAAACGCTACCAGCATTCTTTATCAGTCGCGAAGCTGACTGCCGAGTTTGCCCAAAGCAATGGCGCTGATCCTTTAAAAGGCTATATTGCCGGGGTGATGCATGATGTGGCGAAGGAACTCGATCATGACTTAGCGAAAAAGATGATGAAAGCTTATTATCCGGATCACCTTGATAGCTCACGGCCAATCTGGCATCAGTGGTTATCAAGCTACGTGGCCAAACATGAGTTTTATATTGATGATGAGGAAATCCTCAAAGCGATTGAAGATCATACAACCGCTTCTACAAGTATGACCACATTAGGGAAATGTCTGTACTGCGCGGATAAATTAGATCCTTTAAGAGGCTATGATTCTAGCGCTGGCATCGCTTTATGTAATAAAGATATCGATGCTGGGTTTGCCAGTCAGTTAATTCAATTTTATGAATTTTCAAAGAAGAAAAATCGTCCGATTGACGAGATCTTCTTTACCATCTATAAAAAATACGTGAAGGAGTAGTTATGGAAAAATTAGAATGTATTGTGAAAGCCATGGATGACAAGTTAGCTTCTCATATCGTGGCCATTGATATGCGTGGAGCGAGTCCGTTATTTGACACTTTTGTCTTATGTACTGCGTCAAATGCTCGTTTAATGCAGGCCATCAGCCAGAATGTCGAAGATGCTTTAGCTGAAAACGACTTTACTATCAACGCGAAAGAAGGTTTAAGAGATTCTAAATGGATTCTCATTGACTGCGGTGATATTGTTTGCCATATCTTTGAATCTGAAGAAAGAGATGCCTACAACTTAGAAAAATTATGGGGCGATATGCCACGTATTGATGTAGACCAGTATTTAAAGAAATGAGTTATCAGGAATTTGCCTATTACTATGATTCATTGATGGATCCACAGTTTTATGAAGATTACATGGCCTTTTTAGATCAGCATGTATCGTTTCAAAATGCCATTGAGCTAGGCTGTGGCACGGGTGAGATGACTTTTCGTCTGTTAGATGAAGGCAAGAAAATCATCGCGACGGATTTAAGTGACGATATGTTAGAGGTGATGGCGGAAAAAGCAGAAATGAAAGGCGTTAAATTACCAATGTTTCGCATGGATATGTGCGATTTTGAAATCGATGGAAAAATGGATGCCGTGCTTTGTTTCTGCGATTCTTTAAACTATATTACGACTATTGATGGCGTCAAAAAGGTTTTTGCCAGCGCTTATCGTTCCTTAAAAAAGGGTGGGGCATTCGTTTTTGATGTCAATTCCCTTTATAAGTGTAATGTCATCTTAAAAGATTACTGTGAAGAAAACCGTGATGATGATTTTTACTTCCATTGGGATGTCAAATCTGATGGTCATGGCGATCTTGTCCATCATGTCATTATTGAAGACTTAGAAAATAAAGAGCGCGTTGATGAAATCCACCATCAGCGCAGTTTCTCAAAAGAAACTTATGAGCTGTTATTAAAAGAAGCAGGCTTTACCAAGATCGCGGTCTACAGTGATTTTGGAGCTTATCAGGAAACATGTGAACGCCTGATTTTTGTCTGCATGAGGGAGGATTAAATGTTAGGAATTATTGGGGCAATGCCCGAAGAAGTCAATGAGTTATTAAAACTTATGGACGTTGAAGAAGAAAAAGAAGATTCAGGTTATAAATTCTACAAAGGAAAATTAGGTCAGAAAGAGACTGTTGTTGTTCAGGGCGGCATTGGCAAAGTCAATGCGACTATTTCTGCCACTTTATTAGTGCGTGATTTTGATATTGATCATGTCGTTAATATTGGGACAGCAGGTGGTTTATCACAGGAAGAAGAAGTCGGTGATATCGTCATTTCTGAAAAAGTCGTTCATCACGACTTTGATTTAACGGGCTTTGGCCGCGCTTATGGCGAAGTGCCAGGCTTTGGTGTTGGCTTTGAAGCGGATCATGAAATGGTGCGTTTATGCAAACAGATCTTAGATCAGAATAAAGCCCGTGCTTATACCGGCTTAATCGCTTCTGGGGATGCGTTTATTCATACCAAAGCACAGGTTGAAAAGATCTTAAGCCATTTCCCGGAAGCCATGTGCGCTGAAATGGAAGCAGCTTCCGTTGCGCAGGTCTGCACAGTCTTTAAGATTCCTTTTATTATTACCAGAGGACTCAGTGATATTTACAACAAAGGCAATAATGCCATTCAGTTTGATGAATATCTTAAAAAAGCGGCTGCTGTCTCCGCTACGATGTGCTATAGCTTAGCGCAGCAGTTATAAAAATGAAAAAGAAACTCGAATTATTAGCACCAGCTGGTGATATGGCCTCTTTAAAAGCAGCCATCGCTAGCGGTGCTAATGCCATTTATTTGGGCGGAAATGCCTTTAGTGCCCGGGCTTATGCGAAAAACTTTAATCGCGAAGAATTGAAGGAAGCGGTTGCCTACGCACATTTACGTGATGTCAAAATCCATGTCACTTGTAATATTCTCTATAAAGATGAAGAATATGAGCAGTTATTAGATTATATCGATTATCTTTATACGATTGGCGTGGATGCCATCCTTATTCAGGATATCGGCTTATTAAAGCTGGTGAGACAGTATTATCCTGATTTTGAAGTGCATGTCTCTACCCAAATGTCGCTAACATCTTTAGCGGCAGTGCGTTATTTTGAAAAGCTCGGTGTGACACGCGTCGTCTTAGCTCGTGAAACGTCCCTTGAAAATATCCGCTATATTTGTGAAAACAGCCCTTTAGAAGTAGAAGTTTTCGCCCATGGGGCGATCTGCGTCGCTTACAGCGGGCAGTGTCTCATGAGCTCAATGATTGGCAAACGTTCCGGTAACCGCGGCGCATGCGCGCAGCCTTGCCGTCTGCCTTATACCTTAAAAGAAGATGGTCAGACGTTAAATAAAGAGCCGGTTTATCTGATTTCTCCCCGCGACCTCTGCACCATTGATCATATGCAGGACTTTATCGAAGCAGGTGTCACTTCCATTAAATTAGAAGGGCGTATGAAAAAGCCAGAGTATGTTGCCGCAATCGTCAAAGGTTACCGCAAAGCGATTGATCATGTTTATGATCAGACACCTGATTATACTAAAGAGGATGTCAATGATATGAAACAGATGTTTAATCGCCAATATACCCATGGCTATGCTTTTTCTGATTATAAACTTGTCGATGGAGATTTTCCTGGCAATCGTGGTATGCCGCT
>AUXO015636060.1_pt1 | contig 10316 bp, 11 predicted proteins | sample 768731 | NCBI WGS metagenome assembly AUXO01 (sample SAMN02715735, study PRJNA202380) | gut metagenome | biome: sheep rumen | host: Ovis aries | place: New Zealand: Palmerston North | reverse complement strand
ACTCTTCCAAATACAAATATTTATTCTTTTGACGGAGAATATAAGAAACCTTTCTGGTTTGACAATACTGTTATAACAAAGGTAGTTCTTCCTACAAATATCACAATTTCAGCTCAGATTGACGCTTTAAGTAATATTACTATTACTTATGATAGTGTAGATTATACATCAGCTGGAACTGGAAACAATGATAGTTATGCAGATTTAAACGCTAAACTTGTTACTGATGGTGTTTGTACTGAAGGTTTTGATTTTATAGTAACTGTAGAATAATTTACTAGGGACTCATAAGCGGGGCTCACAAAACCCCGCTTATATTTCCTAATAATTACTAATAAAATAAAAAGGAGTTATAAAATGAGTTATACGATAGGATGGACAGTTCCAAAGAAGGAACAAAAAATTGTTGAAGAACAAATTATTGAAAAGGTTGTTGAAGAAGTAAAGGAAGTTAAAGAAGAAAAAATAGAAGAAGTAAAAGAACAACCTAAGAAAAGAACAAGAAAAAAGAAAGCTGAATAATTGGAGGTCATAAAAATGAATTATGCAACAGTAGATTTTTATTTAAATGTATATAACGGAAAAATGACTGACCAGGAAGAGATAGAAAGACAATTAACAGAAGCTTCTACAATAATTGACATTTTAACATTCCAAAGAATCAGACATATTGGTTTGGAAAAATGCTCACAGTGGGAAAGAGGAGTATTTGCAGAAGTTTGTTGTGAAATTGCTGATTTTTACAAAGAAAATTCTGAGAGTTTAGATACTCTTTTAAATAAATATTCTATAAATGGTGTTACTATGGAATTTGGACAACAGAATGGAAATATAGTTATTTTAAATGGTGTTACAGTTCCTAGATTAACATACACAAAACTCTCACAAACTAGATTTGCAAATTTAACTCTTACATATAATAGATGTTTTTAAAGGAGGTTTTATTCTATGAAATTTCCTAAATTAGTCTTAAATCAATATTGTAACTGTGTAATTTCTGGTTCTATATATTCTGAAGGAGTTTCAGAAGATGGAGGACCTATAGAACATAGTTTTGAGAATCTTTCTTGTAATTATCAATCTGGTGGAAAAACTTATCTTTCTGATTATCAGAAAATAGTTGAAACTTCTGGTTCAATTTATATCTCTGGTGACCCATTCCCTGATATTCCTGAAATAACTGGTGGAAAAGTTATCGTTGAAGGAATAGAAAGAGAGATATATAAAGGAATTAAAGGAAGAAATCCAGACAACACTGTTAACTTTGTTAAACTAGAACTTAAATAATATTAATTTTATATATTTATATTAATAATAAAACTGACAAAAAATGTCAAAAAATCTTCATGAAATTTCATGAAACTTTTTTGCCAGTTTTGCCCGTGGTTGAGCCATTCTTTAAAAAATTTTTGAAAATTTTCCCTTATATATAAATATATAAATAAAAAAATAATTAATTAATAATTTTTTATAATTAAATACTAATAAAAGAAAAATAACTCCACTGGACTTTCTTCTTTTTTTATTAGTAAAAAGGAGTTAAAAGATGGGAAGTTGTAAAGTAATTATAAATAAATCAGCTGTAAAAAGACTAGAGAAAAGAGCTGAGACAGCAGCTCATAAAGCTGCAGAAGCAGTAAAAACAGATGTAATAAATAAAGGAGTTATTCCTTTTGACCAAGGAACACTTCAAAATACTATGTTTGTTGATAAAAATAAAGACGGAGCTTCTATTGTAAACGATACTCCTTATGCAAGAAGACTTTATTTCCATCCTGAGTATGACTTCCAAACAGTCAATAATTCAAACGCTGGGGCTCATTGGTTTGAACCTTGGATTGATGGAAGATATAAGAACTTTGCAAAAGAAGCTTTTATTAAATTTATGAAATAAAGGAGTTTAAAAAATGAGAAAGTTAATGACTTTGGAAGATGTTACAAATTTTATGAAAACTTTAAACTCTTCAGAGAATTGGGGAATAAAAAATTTTTATAGAGGAAAATTAGATAATAAGCAAGAAAAATCTTTAGGAATCTATAACTTAAAACACGGCTCCTATGAACTTATGGTTGGAGGACCTGAAAATAAAAGTTATGAAGATTTATATGTTTCTCTCTTAATTCATTGGGATAAGTCATATACTCCTTGTGAAGAAGTTTCAAATAAAATCTATATGAAATTAGTTGATTTCTATAAGGTAGTAGATGGATTCAAAATAGGAGAATTTGATGTGAATTTCATTGAAATGTTGTCTGGAAATGAAGATGTTGGAACCGATGAAAAGAATGTATATGAGAGAGTAATAGAATTTAAGATTTGCTATAATCCTTATGTAAATAGTTAAATTGCACAAAAAATATAGGTTTTATCTTAATATTTTTGTTTATATTTTACAGATAAAAACATATTATAAATAAGGAGCTCATTTATAATAGTTTTTAATAACAATTTTAAAAACGGAGGTTTTTACGATGGGTAAAGTTTATTCTGTTAGTGCTAACCAGTTTAAGGTTGATGTATCTAATACTACAACTGCTAGCTATGTTAGTATTGCAAATATGACAGCTCTTAATGTTAATCTTTCACCAGTGATTGATTCTTGGTACGCTATGGACCAGGGCGGATGGCAGAGCAACATGAAGGGTGGTTTTGCTGGAACTATTCAATTTGATTTAAAGAGAACTTACGATGACGCAGGAAACAACGCTTTATTCTCAACAGCTTTCACTCTTGACCCTGATGAAGTTGTAAAGAATTTCCAATGGACTTGGCCAGATGGAACAGTTGTTGAGTTCCAAGGACTTGTGTCTATTGAGTCTGTAGGAGGCAATACAGAAAATGCAGAAACTTCTTCTGTAACTATCTATATTAATAATGCTCCTACTGTAACACCAGCAGGCTGATAAAAATAAAAAGAAGAGGAATTAATAGAGGAAAAAGGAAGGAGTAAAAATTATGTCTAATAGTTCAAATGTTTTAAATTTCTTACACCAAGGAAACAACACAATTCCTTTTGGTGATAAAGAATATGAAGTTAAAAGAGATGCTTATATTCAGGTAGAAGTTATAGCTCTTGAGACTGAAATGAATGAAAAATTAAAAGATGCTACTTATGGAGAAAAAATTAAGGCAAGTATAGACCTTATTTATAAGGTTTTTGAATTGTATGTTTCAAAGGAATTTGCAGATGAAGTAAAAAAGTTAAATCTTTCAATGAAAGACCTTACATTTATTTCTCAAATTCTTGGAGAAATGAGTCTTGATAAATCTTTTGAGGAAGCAGTTGAGAAGATTCAAGGAAAAGAATCAAAAAACTTGGAAGTCCAAGAGACTGTTACTACAGCTTAATTGATGACTGGGATTTAATCGTTAGCAGCTTTTGGACTCAATATGGAATTAGAATTAAGACGGAAATATATAACCTAACTGGCTCAGAATTTTTTAATTTAATTAGTGGTTTCAATGAAACAACTGCACTGATGAAAATAGTTCAAATTAGGTCAGAAGATGACTCAGAACGATTAAAACAATTTACGCCAGAGATGAGAAAAATCAGAAACGATTGGATTACAAAAACAATTGATTTAAAAACAGATGAAGAAATTAAGAGAGAATACGATGAAATGAGAGCTCTCTTAACAGGTTAAATTAAAGGGATTATTTTACATTTACATTTATCATAGTAAGTGTAGATAATCCCTTTTTTAATAAAAACTAATAAAAGAAAAAATCAATAAAATGTTTAACAACAAATTATTGTTTTTGTTTTATTAGTTAAAAAATAAATAGAGAGGTATTACTAGATGAACACTAATGTAGGAAAAATTTCATTAGATATGGTTTTAAATTCTAGAGAATTTGACAAGAATTTAACCTCTAAAATGAATAATATTCAAAAAACTACTACAAAAGATTTAAACAAAATAGAAAAAACAGTTTCAGGACCTCTTACAAGTGCTTTTTCAAAGTTAGGAGTTGCAGTTGCAGCAGCTTTCTCTGTTAAAGCGATAGTTAACTTTTCTAGTGAATGTCTTAAATTTGGTTCAGACTTGGTAGAAGTACAGAATGTAGTTGATACAGCATTTAAGACAATGAGCGGAACAGTTGATGAATTTGCAAAGACTTCAATTGATAGAATTGGTATGAGTGAAACAAAATATAAAGAATATATAGGAACTATGGGACTTATGTCTCAATCTTTTGGTTTCACAGAAAAACAAGCTCTTTCAATGTCAAAAGCTTTAACAGATTTAGTTGGTGATGTTTCTTCTATCAGAAATATTTCTTTTGAGGAATCATACAACAAGATAAAAGCAGTATTTACAGGAGAAACAGAAGCTTTAAAAACTTTAGGTGTTGTTATGACACAGAACGCTCTTGACCAATTTGCTTTACAAAATGGCTATGGAAAGACAACTGCTCAGATGACAGAACAAGAAAAGGTTGCTCTTAGATACAAGTTTGTTATGGAACAACTTTCTTATGCTCAGGGCGATTTCCAGAAAACACAAGGTTCTTGGGCAAACCAGACAAGAATGTTAACTGAAAACTTTAACGCTTTAAAGGCAACAATTGGACAGGGACTTATTCAAGCTCTAACTCCAGTAATTCAGACTATAAACTCACTTTTAAAGAAATTAAATGAATTAGCAAAAAACTTCTTTAATGTCCTTAATATTTCTCAAGAAAGTTCAGACACTTCTTCACAAATTGGAAATATTGGAGAAGAAGCTCTTTCAACTGGAGAAGCTGTTGAAGGTATTGGAGATGCTGCAGTAGATGCTTCTAAAAAAATTCAAAAATCTGTTATGGGATTTGATGAATTAAATAAATTAACTGGTTTAGATTCTTCTGAAGGTGGTTTGATGGATTCTATTCTTGGAGATATGGATATAGATGAAGCTGTTGAACCAATTAAAGCACAAGAAAAAGAAGAAAGTAAATTAGCTCAAATTTTAGACCAAGTAAGACAAAGAGCAGAAGCTTTAACAAAAGAGTTCCAAAACGGTTTAAAATTAGGTTTAGACGCTACAAACGCTGAAAAAAATCTTGAAAGTGTAAAGAATAACTTAGACAGAATAAAAGAAGCTTCCTTGAATATTTTTGATGAAGATGTTCAAAAGGCAGCTGACAATTACGCTGACCACGCTGCAAACGCACTTGGAAAAATCATAGGTTCAGCAGCTGGTGTTGGAATTGCTCTTGTTGATGGTTTAACTGGTGGAACAGCTCAGTTCTTAGAAAATCAGGGACCAACTATTCACGATAAACTTATAAAGATTTTTGATATTAATGCAGAGACTACTGATAATATTGGAAATTTAGCAACTAACATAGGAGAGATTTTTGCAACAACTTTCTCTTCCGATGAATTTAAGGGAAATGTTGAACAAATAGAAACTTTATTTTCAACAGTTGCTCTTGATTCTTCCTTGATTATGAGTAAATACTGTAGAGATATAACAGGAGCTATAAATCAGGTAGTAGAAGACAATAAGAAGAATATAGAAGAAGAACAATTAGATATTCTTTCATTTACTGAAAGTATGTTAGGCTCATTCAATACAATAGTTTCAACTATTGGAGATGAATTAAATGAGACTTATGATGAAAAGATAGGACCATTTATTCAACATATGGGAGAAGGTTTCTCTGATACAGCTCAGAAGTGGCACGATGGATGGACTGAATATGTAACTCCTGCTCTTAATGAAGCAAAAGGAAAGTTTGACGATTTCACTAATAACACTTTGAAACCTATGTTAGAAGATGTATTAGGACCTGACGGAAGTTTTGGAAAATTCATCACTGTTCTCCAAGATTTCTATGATAATGTTTTAAAACCTGTAATTGATTATTGTGCAAAAGAAGTTACAAAAGTTATAGGTGATATGATAAAAATAGGAGAGCAGTTCTTAGAAGATATTCTAGTAGCTATTACAGACCAAATTAACGGTATTTTAAAAGTTGCTACTGGTCTTATAGAATTTATTACAGGCGTTTTCACTGGTGACTGGGAGAAGGCTTGGAACGGAATTAAAGACACTACTGAGGGTGTTTTAAATTATATAGACGGTCTTATAGAAGGTATTATCGCAAAGGCAAAGGGCATAGGAGAATCCATAAAAACAGCAATAGAAGCTGGTTCTGGAAGGGCTAATATGGAATACGCTAACCCTGAAGGAGAAGGAATTGATAAATATGTAATCAATAATAAAAACGCTGATAAAGGTGCTTTATTTAGAAATTATGATTATGTAGGAATGATAGGTGACTTGTTTACAGGTGGTGAATACACAAAGAAAACAAGAGAAAAACAGAAATCAGTTCCAGCACTTGCAACTGGTGGATATATTGGACCTGGACAACCTACACTTGCTCTTATCGGTGATAATAGAAGTCAAGGTGAAATCGTTTCTCCTGTTGACAAAATGGCTGAAGTATTTGAGAATGTTTTAGCTAGAACTGGAAGCGGACAACCTCAACAAATAGTTTTAAATAACTACACTACATTAGATGGTAGAGTTATTTATTCAGAAACTAAAAACCTTTCATTTAATGAAGCTAACAGACAGGGAAGCAGACAATATAGATAATTAAATAAAAGTTATTTTGAGGGGCTTTTACTAATAAAATAAAGAAGAAATTATTTTTGTTTTATTAGTTTTAAAAAGCTCCTCATTTTAACAATTTTGAAAATAGGAGGTCATAAAATGGCTAGAGTTTTTAAAATAGGCAATACAAATATGCCTTGGCCAACTTCTGGTTTTGGAGTTGGTGAAAATGATATTTCCGATGAAGCTTCTGGAAGAAGTTTGAGTGGATTAATGGACAAGTATATAGTAGCTCAAAAAAGAAAATTTAGTTGTGAATGGAAGAATTTATCAGATTCACAATGTTCTTTTCTTCTCCAAGCAGTCAAAGGAAATTCACTACAAGACGCAAGAGGAAAGACATTTGTTTCAATGACATACCCAGACCCTATTTCTGGTACTGATGAAACTAGAACATTTTACACAGGCGATGTTTTAGCAACTGCTAAGGTTTGTATAAATGATGTTTATTATTGGGATGTTAGATTTGACTTTATTGAACAGTAAGGAAGGAGGATTCTTATATGGTTTTAAATTTTACTTTAAACGATGAGAGCACTTTAAAGATAACTAATAATGAAATAATTTCTTCTTCATATAAATCAGATTCCTCTTCCAGCAATGAAATTCAATTTGGTTTTGCTTCTTCTGCTGGTCTAGATTTTTCAATTATTGACCTAGAAGGAGATTATACTGATGTAGATTTTGACGGTGCTACAATTGAAATGTATAACGACGCAGAAACAATAAAAAAAGGAATTTTTACAGTTAAAAGCGTCAGTAGAAGAAAAGAAATAATAAATATAAGCTCATTAGACAATATGAGCAAATTTGACAAGAGATTTACGGACAACTTATGGAGTGGAACAGTAGAAGAATTATTAACTAAGATATGTACTGACTGTGATGTAACTATGGGAGATAGTTGCACTGATTTTTTACATTCAGATATAATTCTTCCAAATTCAGACCCTTTCATAAATATGAACTGTAGAGAGATATTGCAGGCTATTTGTGAATGTGCTGGTTGTTTTGCTATTATTGATGCTGATGGTGAATTACAATTGAAATGGTTTAATCTTTCAACTGTAAAAGAGAGAATTGCTTATAGTGCTCTCAAAGATGTGGAGATAAACGACGCTGAAAACAATATAACTGATGTTTCTGGTGTTATAGGTGGATTAGAATTTAAAACCTATGATTCTGAACCTGAAGGATATGAAATTATATTAGGAAATAACAATCCTATAATTTATAATCATAATTATGAAGAAACACAGGCTATATTTGATGAAATAAAGGAAGAAAGACTAGTAGATTTTAATTATTATACATTAGATTTACAAACTAGAACTATATGGGATTTAGAGGTTGGAGATACAATAGAAGTTCAGAATAAGAATAATTCTTATTACAAAGCTATTGTAACTAATATAGAATACGCTAACGATTGTAATATGTATATAGTTTCATCTGGTGAAAATCACGACAGAAACTATAACTCTATAAATAATAAAGATTCAGAGGCTTACGGTGGAACTTTAATATTTGGAACTAACAAAGATACAGACGGAGAATATTTCATAAAAATAAAAGATATTAATCCATCTTCACAGGCTTATCTTAATATCTCTGATTCTTCTCTAAATGGTTCTGTCGTAATAGAACTAGAAGGAACAACACTTAAAACTTTAACAAATAACGGTTTTACTTCTTATGGTTTTGTTGTTAATTTAGAGACTACAATGCAGGAAAATATATTGAAGATAACAGGAACGGGAGTCAGTGACTTAGAAATTTCTTTAATATTAGTAAATTGCAGTGCTGAAGAGACAGAAGAACCAGTTCCAGAGTATGTAGTAATTAATAGAGAGAATGTTCACGACACTTTACTCTTAAATATAGTAGAGATTCAGAACCAAAATGCAGGAGGCGGAGGCTATGTTGAATAATTTTTCTTTTACTAGTCTTAATAAATTGTTGAAAAACAATTTATTGGAAATTACTAATAAAATAAAAAAGGAGGTAAAATAATATGCCTAGTTATAGAATTTTAGATGATAATCAGAATGAAATAACTCATTTGGAAATACCAGAAGAATGTGTTGTTGGTTCTGAATTGGAAGGGATACCTATTGTAGGAATAAATGATGGTGCATTTACTAACTGTGTAAACTTAAAAACATTGGATTTGGATGCTATAACTTCAAATATTCAGATAGGTTATACAACCGCACAAGGAACAACAGGAGCTTTTGAAGGTTGCACTTCTTTAGATACAATTATTTTTCCTACTGATTTTGGAACAATAACAATAGTAGGAGCATTTAAAGGTTGTACTTCTCTAACTGATTTGGATTTTTCAAATATTACTTCTGGAAAAATTCAATTAGATAATTCTTGTCTTTTAGGAAGTGGAATTGTTGATATAGATACAGAAGATGTAGTAGAAACAATAGGACCTAACGCTTTTAAAGATTGTTTATCTTTAAACAGTGTGATAACAGAAGCTTATTATTTTGGAAATGGTGCTTTTATAGGTTCTTCTATAAAAGAAATAACTTTTAACAATAAAGATATAACAACATTAGGAGCCCAGATATTTAATAATTGTCCTAATTTAGATACAATAAATTTCAATGGAACAAAAGCAGAATGGTATTCACTAAATAAAACTGACGGTTGGGAAATAGATTTACCATATATGCCTAGCGGTTGGGAAGATGGAACATATAAGGTTCACTGCACGGATGGTGATACTCCTCTAATTCCTCCTAAAGATGCTGGTATGTATAATAACGGAGTATTTACTAGTTGGAATGATTTAGTAAATAATGGTGATATAACAGTAACTAACGGAGAAATAACAGCATCAACTAGCAATATTTCAGGTGAATTAGTTATTCCTGATACTGTAACAACAATAGGAGCTCAAGCATTCCAAAACAATCAAAATATTACTTCAGTTTATTTCCCTGATAGTATAGTTAATATAGGAGCTGCAGCATTTAATAACTGTCAGAATCTAACAGATATTAATTTATCTAGAGTTAGTGGAACAATTGGAGTAGGTGCATTTTCAAGTTGTTATTCAGTTGAAAGAATAGTAATTGGCTCTGGAATCTCAGCTATTTATGGAGGAGCTTTTGAATCTTGTGTTAATGTTACAGAACTTAAATTTATAAATGGAAATCTTAGATATTTAAACCCAGGTGCAGCAATTCCTGGAAGTTCTGACTGTTTTGGAAATTTAACATCTCTAGAAGAAGTAGTATTACCTGATAATCTAGAATATATAAAATCTAATTGTTTTGATGGTTGCACAAATCTTAAAAAAGTAACATTAGGGAAAAATATTGGAATAAATGGAACTTCAAATACTCCATTTATTGACAGTTATGCATTCAATAATTGTAATAGTATAACAGATATATATTACAATGGAAATATAGATATGTGGTATGCTGACAATACTAGAAACGGAAACTCTGATACTAGTCTTAGGCGTATATTAAACACAGATAAAGTTTTACACTGTTTAAATGGTGATTGTTACTATTCTGGAACAGGAGAGCAGTTAACTTCCACCAATATGTCTAATTATGGAATGTCAATTTCTAACAACAAATACTATAAAGATGGTATTGAATCTGATACAATAGATATGAGAACTGGTTATATTAATACATCAGATGATACATATCACTTTATAAATGATATAG
>AUXO015564367.1_pt1 | contig 10316 bp, 8 predicted proteins | sample 768731 | NCBI WGS metagenome assembly AUXO01 (sample SAMN02715735, study PRJNA202380) | gut metagenome | biome: sheep rumen | host: Ovis aries | place: New Zealand: Palmerston North | reverse complement strand
TTAATGGCATGTTCGCGTTTGTAATATATGACAAGAATAAGAATATATTGTTTGGGGCTCGAGACCGACTTGGAAAAAAACCATTCTATTACTGGTATTCAGATAAAGGATTTGAATTCGCATCCCAGCCAAAGGTCATACAATATGGAAATGAATTTCAAATAGATAGAGTTTCCCGTCAATTATATCTTATGCATGGTTGGGTCCCTGATCCATACTGTATATATAAAAGAATGCGAAAGCTATGTGCAGGACATTCATTTAAATATTCATTAGATACAGGAGAGTTGCAGGTTTTCCAATATTGGGATTTGTTTACAAACTCTTGTGGTTTTAAGATTCCTCAAAGTTATGAAGAAGCGAAAGAACAAGTAAAGGAGTTGCTATTTGATGCCGTAAAAATTAGATTGAATGCAGATGTGCCTGTAGGCACATTCATAAGTGGAGGTATAGATTCATCGCTTATTAGTGCGATAGTTTCTCACTTTAATAAGGATTTGTATTCTTATACAGCACATTTTGACAATCTTTCCCTAGATGAAAGTGAACTTGCTAAAACAACCGCTAATTATTTAAAAATTCCAATTAGGGTATGTGATTGTCGAGGGGAAGATTTAAGGAAAGTATTTGGTGATTATTTAGATTACTTCGATGAACCTTTCGCTGACGATTCACTTATTCCTACGTCTATAGTTGCTCAAAAGGCACGTGAAGACGTTACGGTAATATTAGGAGGCGATGGCGGAGATGAGTTGTTTTATGGTTATCCCAAATATGATTGGGTACGTGTACGCATAGAACAATATAATAAACCATATTGGTTGAGGAAACTGGCCTCGCCGTATTATTACTGTAAAGGTGGTCTACAAGAACTAATAGAGTCAACTCAGTGCAACTATTCGAATGTTTATAGAAGTTTAGGTATGTTTTGCTATAGTATGGAAGGTACTGAGAAATTTAATAGAATAAAATTAGCAAAGCAATTACCATACAATTCAGTATTTGAGAATAGAGATAGAGGTGTATTAGTCTATAGTGATTATGATATAAAAACTTTTATGAATGGTGTGAACATGAAGGTAGATAGAGCAACAATGCGTTGTTCATTAGAACTTAGGAGTCCCATTCAGGATTATAGGTTAGCAGAGTACTCTCGTTTATTACCTTATGATTATCTGTATGATAAAAGACTGGGTTTCAAAAGAATTTTAAAAGACATCTTGTGTGAGTTTGTACCAAGTGAAATTACACAACGTCCCAAAATGGGATTTATGCCTCCAACGGCAGATTGGTTCAGAGATGTATACAAAGAAGAATTCTTGGATACAATTTCTTATACCTATATAAGAGACATGCTTCCAGAGATAAATACAAAGAAATGTATAAAATACAGGGATTTATTCTTAGATAAGAAAATGAATAATTCTCGTATGTTCTTTTCTTTATTCACTTATATTAGGTGGTATCAAAAATATGTAAATGCAGGGCAATAAAGGCGAAAATATAAGAATTAGTCAAACGTGACCTCTTTTTGTAAATAACGTGAATTTAGATATTAGATAGACTTTAGGAACTAACGCAAAATAAATGAAGGAAAATAGATTCATTCTGATAACACTCTTATTAGTTTTTATAATAATATCTTTACTCGGACTACAAGGGTTTGATATGTGTGATGAAGGTTGGGTATTGACAGGCTATCAGCAAATATTTGCTGCCCCTGAGTCAGTTGAATATATGTTTTTATATTATTTAACCCAATTATTAGGTGGTGTATGGAATAAACTTTTTGGGTTTGGTGGAATCTATTCTTTTAGAATTTTGTCTGCATTTGTCATAGCATTTACAGTTTTTTTTATTTATTTGTTTAACAAGAACCATTTACATTCAATTAATAAAAGTGATTTCGTGATAGGTGTATTTTGTGCTATCATATGCCAGAGTTATGGTGTGATGGTCTTTCATCATAATTACTTTACAGTCTTACTTGCAGTATTATCTTTTTATTTATTATTGAAAAGTTATGAGTGCTTGTCATGGAAATTGTCTTTGTGGTCAGGTTTCATTATGGGTCTATGCGCTTTTGTGAGACTTCCCAATCTGATATTGTTCATTGTAGTGCCATTAATTGTTATTTATGGATACATAATTAGGAAGATATATAATAAGAAATTGTTATTAGCGTTATTGTTTGGTATATTGCTTGGTTTTCTTTGTGTATTATGTTTGATGAAAATTTTGGGACATTATGATATATTTGTTTCCAGTGTAATAAAAGGAGTTTTTTCGGCAGCTAACAATATAGATTCTAATCATAATGTTCACGATATGCTGGAGCGATATTTTATAAATTATAAAAAGGTTTCGAAATGTGTTCTATATATATATGGTGCCCTTGTTATCTATCTATCTATCTATCTATCTATCCCTACAGAGAAAAAACATTACATTATTAGATGCATCTTAAATACTATATTTTTGTTTTTTTATTTTTATATTATTTGCAGTTTATTTAGAAAAGAAGATATTATTTTTATAGCATATGGCTATGTTACAGGTGCCCTTTTTATAGGAAGTGTGATATTTTATAAAAAACATCAATATATTACGCTTTTGTCAGTTTTATTGACTATATTATTATTATATGGTTTACCTTTAGGTAGCGATGGAGGTATTTACAATATGGGAAGATTCCTAATATGGATACCTTTGCCATTATCTATACATATATTAAACAGGGAATTAAATTTCGAAAATAAAAATATAAAGATTGCAAATGTTATTTTTCTCTTATGCTTTTCTTATTTCGGGGTTAAGAGTATAGCCTCCCAATGTTATTTTGATAAAGGCTCAAGATTTGAGAAAACGTATATAATAAATAATTCTTTGGCAACAACCTTAACTTCAAAAGAGAATCAAAAGGTGCTAAACGAAATATTAAAGGTTTTAAGTAACTATATAAAAAAAGGCGATTATGTTTTATTTTACCAACATTTTGCAACATTATACTATCTTACAGAAACGAAGCCATATCTAGCTAATCCATGGCCATGGACTTATGACCCGGAAAATTTACAGAAACAATTTGAAAAGGCAGAAAAAAGGTATATGCTCCCAGTATTAGTATGGGATAAATCTTCAATCTTGTCATGGCCAGAAACATATTCTGATTTTGATAATGAAAATGCGCCAGAAAATTACTGGCATAAAAATAAAAGGGTGATGTTGATTAAAGAGTTTATCAAAAGACATGATTATAAACTCGAATGGCAGAATGAGTTATTTCAAATTTGGATTCCTGGTAAAAACAATAATTACAAGAGTTGATTATTCTAAAAAATAAATAGATGTAAAACAAATGAAAATGCTACAAAGAATTTACTATTATCTAAAACGTTCCATAAAGAACCATGAATTAAAAAAGGTAAACAGTAAAATTGGAGAATTGGGGGAAGGCTCATATTTTGATTTGCCATTAGATTTTTATGGTGACTCCCAAAATATACACATGGGAAAACATTCCGTTATTTATGGACATTTTAAGTTTATTAGTGTAAGTGGACATTTCTATGTTGGTAATAATGTAATGGCTGCACAAGGATTGACAGTTGTTACGGATAATCATGTACGAAATGTTGGAGTGTTTATAAAAGATGTTTCTAACAGAGAAAAATATGTCAGATATGCTGATGTTATTGTCGAAGATGATGTTTGGATAGGTTCAAATGTAACGATATTACCAGGCGTGACAATAGGAAGAGGGGCTTTTATTGGTGCAGGTACAGTTGTTCATAAGAATGTTCTCCCTTATTCGGTTGTTGTTGGCAATCCTCAGCAGATGATTGGATTCAATATGTCTCCAAATGAAATAATTGAGCATGAGAAAAAGTTATATCAAGATGAAAGGAGATTGACTTATGATTATTTGAAAGAAAATTTTTTGAATAATCCACAGAAAATCGTGTGTAGAAATAGAAAAACTAAATAGAAAAAATGTAATGTTTAAATTGAGAATGCAAAGTATAATCAGTTTTTTTAAAAGAACTCCTTCTACAAATACATTGCAAGACTATACTGTAATTGGAAACAGTATAGATTTAGGTATAAGAATTCGTGTAGATAATAAGCCTTCAGCAGGAAAAAAACTTCTCTATATAGGAAATTATTCTATTGTTAGTGGTTCGTTTATATATGAGTCAGGAAAAGGCATCGTCAAAATAGGTGATAACACATTTGTAGGCGGATGCACAGTTATATCTCATACTGCTGTTACAATAGGAAATTATGTACAAATAGCGTGGGGGACATATCTATATGACCATAATGCTCATTCTATAGATTTACTACAAAGAAGGAATGATATAATAGATGAGTATAAATCTGTATCGGAAAACCATTCTGATACAGCAAATAAGGATTGGGAAGTGGTGCGTTCTAGTCCAATAACAATAGAGGATGATGTTTGGATAGGAATGAATTGTATAATTTTGAGAGGTGTAACAATAGGACGGGGGGCTGTTATTGGTGCAGGAAGTGTAATAAGGAAAACTGTGCCCCCATTTTGTGTCGTTTGTGGTAATCCTGCAAGAGTAACCCGATTTATATACAATTCAGATGAAATAGAAGATATACAAATAAGAGTATATGGAAGGACTGAAAAATTTATAACTCAAACAGAGTATGAAGAAATTATGAAGGAATATTTGAATAAAGAGGTATGAAAAACAATACATCTTTTGTGATATAACAAAAAATAAAAAAACAGATAACATAATATGCGTAATATAGAGAAAATATATAAGGACAAGGACTTGTTGGCTATAATTATACGTGATAATTTCCACGCAGATGGAATTACGTTCATAACACCAGATGATTATCCTCATCAGTTGGGTTATATGAATAGAGAGAAGGACTATGTTATAGCTCCTCATATCCATAACAAGGTTGAAAGATTAGTAGATTTTACTCAAGAAACACTGGTCGTAAAGAGTGGTGTGGTGCGTGTAGATTTCTACACTCAAGAAAAAGAGTATATAGAGAGCCATATAATATATAAAGGGGATATTATTCTACTGGCTGCAGGAGGACATGGATTTAAAATGATACAACCATCAGAAATGATAGAAATAAAACAAGGACCATACGTTGGGGCAATGGATAAAGTGCGATTTGAGCCTGTTTCAGATGACAATGTTATAATTAAATAGAATTATGGAATTTATACCAGTATGTGAGCCTTTATTGGCTGGTAACGAGTTGAAATATGTAACTGATGCAGTTAGAACAGGGTGGATTTCATCCTCTGGTAAATATGTTACAGAGTTTGAAAAGCAGTTTGCGGCTTATTGCGACTGTAATTATGCGGTAGCAGTATGTAATGGCACTATTGCCTTACATTTGTCTTTGTTGGCGCTTGGTATTGGTAAAGGAGATGAAGTGATAATGCCTTCATTTACCATGATTGCTACGGCTTTTGCAGTTTGCTATACAGGGGCAAAACCTGTGTTTGTGGATTCTGATGAGAAAACGTGGAACATAGATGTATCAAAAATAGAAGAAAAGATAACATCTAAAACCAAAGCCATAATGCCAGTACATATTTTTGGTAAGATATGTGATATGGATGCCGTTAATGAACTTGCAAAAAAATACAACCTGTATGTTATCGAAGATGCAGCTGAGGCTCATGGAGCAGAGTATAAAGGAAAGAAAGCTGGTTCGTTATCAGATATTAGTGCATTCAGTTTCTTTGCAAATAAGAATATTACAACGGGCGAAGGAGGTATGGTCGTAACAAACGAGAAGAGTTTGTATGATAAAGCACGATATTTTAAGAATATGTGTTTTCCGTTGGATGGTCCGCGAAACTACCGACATGAAGATATTGGTTACAATTATCGTATGAGTAACGTGGTTGCTGCGATTGGACTTGCTCAAGTAGAAAAGGCTGATGAATATAGACAAATGCGTATAAGTAATCATCAACTATACAAAAAGTATCTTGCAGATGTTCCTGGTATTATATTCCAGTCCAATCCTGCTAATAAATGTGTTGATGTATGTTGGATGAATACAATCATAATAGATGCTGAGGTATATGGACATTCCAAGGAAGAACTAATCATAAGATTGAAAGACAATGGTGTAGATACACGTTTATTATTTACAGGTATGCATAGGCAGAAATCGATGATAGATTTTGGTTGCGATTGTTCTGGTGAGTATCCTGTATGTGATTGGTTGACTAAAAATGGTTTATATCTTCCATCGGCAAGCAGCTTGACAGAGGAAAAAATAATAAAGATATGTGATATAATAAAAAAATTCTGAAAAATGAAAATCGGAGTATGGCTTGTTGAAGGTTACGTACCTTCTGTTGGTGGGGGGTTTTCTTATTATGATAAATTGATAAATGCTATAGATAATTATCAATTTAGCAAAGAGATAGAAATATGTTTTGTTACTCCATCAAAAAATAAAATTTCAGGATTAAATAAAAACGTATATTATCTGAAGAATAAACGGCAACGTCTTTGGTGTAGATGGAAAATTTATATTCCTGTCATTAGACAGTTATTAGCAGAATCATATTATAGAGAAGAAAGAAAATACAGAGATAAGGAATGGATAGAGCAATTAAGGGCATGGGATATACAATTGATATACTATCCAATTCAAGCTTCTTGTCACATACAGAATTTCCCTTTTGTAATAAATAATTGGGATATAGGGCATTGTAGTACTTTTTCTTTTCCTGAGGTTGTGATGAACGGTGAATTTGAATGGAGAGAGAGTTTTTACAAAACTATACTTCCCAAAGCTTTGATGGTATTTACAGAGTCATACGCAGGTAAAAAGGAATTGGTAAGGTATTTAAATTTAAAGGATGAAAAAATAAATGTTTTACCCATTTTTGCAGGAGGCTGTGTTGATTTAGATGTAAATGCAGACATACAAGAACAAATATTGCAAAAATGTGGTTTGGAAGATAATCTATTCTTTTTTTATCCAGCTCAGTTTTGGGCGCATAAAAACCATGTACATTTGTTAGAGGCTTTTGCAGAATTTCAAAAGAAGCATATGACTTTCAAAATAGTATTCACAGGTTCAGATAAATACAATCAAAAATACATTGAAGCTATTGCAGAAAAATTAGGTATAAGTTCTAATGTCTTATTCTTAGGTTTTGTAGATATGAATGTGATAAGAACTTTATATGCTCATGCAACATCTTTAACGATGGTAAGTTATTTTGGACCGACAAATATGCCTCCATTGGAAGCCCTTCACACGAATTGTCCTATTATATGCTCAGATCTTGAAGGACACAGGGAACAGTTAGGGGATGCAGCTATATATGTGGATCCGAATAGGTCTCATTCAATTTATCTTGCTATGGAAGAAATATATGCCTCAAGAGAGTTGTATAAGGATAGAATTAGAGAACAATTTCTGATTACTCCATTTAAAGTAGAAAATACAATCCGGCTTTTGAATGATTATCTGCTTGAAGTTGTTGAAATACGAAGAACATGGGGATAGATGATGAAGTAAAATGTATAAATCAAACGTAAGATATGATTATGGTTATATGATAAGTACTTATAGTCGCAAATTATTTGTATGAAATTTTCTGTAATCACAATAAACTATAATAACCTTGAGGGCTTGAAGAGAACTTACGAAAGCGTAATCTTTCAGACCTGTCAGGATTTCGAGTGGATTATCATCGATGGTGGTTCCACCGATGGCTCCCAAAAGTTCATAGAAGAACATCAGGAGAAGTTTGCCTATTGGTGCAGTGAGCCAGATCAGGGTGTCTATAATGCGATGAATAAAGGTATTGTCAAGGCAAAAGGGGAATACCTTATATTCATGAACTCGGGAGATTCCTTTTATGATGACAACGTGTTACAAAATGTAAATAATCTTCAAAGTGATAAGGATATCATCTCAGGGTTGGTGTATTATGTGGATGATGGATCGTTAATGAGATGGTACCATCCTAATATATTGATACAATTATATGAGGATACGGTTAATCATCAGGGGTCTTTTATAAAGAGACGATTGTTTGACGATATAAAGTACGATGAGACCCTCAAAATAGTATCGGACTGGAAATTCTTTTTACAAATGATTGTGCAACGAGGAGTGAGTTTTGAGTATTCTGATATCGCAGTTGCCAAACAAGAGAGAAATGGCATTTCTCTAAATAGAAAATTTAAAGAGATTGGTAACAGGGAAAGAGAACAGGTATTAAGTGAGATGTTTTCTCCACTAATGTTGAAAGAAATAAGATTACTGGAGAGTTATGAAAATTGTGGGGCTGCGCAACGTGCAAGGCAATTGTATTATCAGGGAGGTATAGCGAGATTACTAACAAGAGCGGTGATGGCAATATTGCATAAAATATTTAGCAGAGAAAAGAAAAAATCTTTAAGCTGATGGCAAGATTAAGTATTATTGTTCCTGTATATAATGTAAAGGAATATTTAGAAAAGTGTATTACCTCAATTTTGAGCCAAACCTATACGGACTACGAACTTATTCTTGTAGATGATGGCTCTACTGATGGTAGTGGAGAAATGTGTGACGCATTCGCTCTGCAGAATGATAAAATAAAGGTTCTACATCAAGAGAATCATGGTTTAGCTTATGTTCGTAATGTGGGTATCCGTATAGCAAAATCTGATTATATAGGTTTTATTGATAGTGACGATTGGATAGAGCCAGAGATGTTTGCCAAAATGTTAAACGTAGCGGACAGCAACGATGCGGATATAGTAGTATGTCGAGTGCGATTAGTAGAAAGTGATGGTACTATTTTAAAGGAAATCGGTCCGCAAGATGAGCAATATATGGATAGATCAAGAGCTACAATAGAGATTCTAAAGGATGAAGAATTACCGAGTTTCTCAGTTAACAAAATATATAGGCTTAATCTTTTTGAAAATATAGAATTTCCTGTTGGGCGTATATTTGAAGATACAGCGACGATATATAAAGTCTTTTATAAATCATCAAAAGTCATAACAATTCCATACATAGGATATAATTACTTGCAGAATTCTAATGGAATATGTAATCAAAAGTATCATGATGTAAAGAAAACACTTGATAGAGATTTGTATAATGCTTTGGCATTTGATGAGAGATATGTTTTTGCTCGTGAGCACAAAGACCTGAAGGAGATTGTTCCATTATGTGCATATAAAGCATATATTATGATTAGAAGTTTTATACACATGCTGGGGCATAAAAAATACGAACTAACAGAGGAACAAGAAAATATAGTTCTTGAAATTATGAATTCATTCAAGAAAGAAGATTTAGAGTTTTGTTCAAGATGGGAACTATTAGACTTGTATCTTTTTAATTTTTCAAAATTATTATTAAAAACATATATCAATATAGTTCCATATTTTCATAAAATGAAAGAATAGTATGAAGACAAAAATAGTTTACGCACTTGTAATACCATCGCATGATACTTTTTTCGAACAATTGTGGGCATCAATATATTCTTTACGCTTGTATGAGCACGATAGAGAGGTCTTGGTGTGTTGTGATATACAAACAGCTTCACGAATTAATAAATACCCTCAATTAAGAAAGCTTATCACAGAGGTACGGGTAATTCCATCAAAGACAGGGTATAATGATATGCAATGTTCTAGGGATATAAAAACAAATTTGAGAGCCCTTGTAGAAGGTAACTTCTTATATGTTGATAGTGATACTATATTTACAGGTACATTGGAAGGTATAGATTGTTTGATGTATGATGTTGCAGCAGTTCCAGAATTTCACGTGCCGCTCGCAAAATATATATATAAAGAGGCGTATGTCAATAAAGTAAAAGAAATTTTTGGTGCCGATATATCTGATGCGGAGAGACTGCATAATGGTGGAGTGATCTATGCAGCAGATACTCCTATCGCGCATGAATTTTATAAACGATGGCATGAAAATTGGGAATATGCTTCGAATAAAAAGCTCACACCTGCAGATCAACCGCCATTGATAAAAACGGATATGGATATGGGATACATAGTTCAAGAACTTCCTGGAATATATAATTGCCAACTTGCAATGAGTGTAGAGCATTTTTATAATGCAAAAATTATCCATTTTATTCATTTTAATCTTCTTCCGATGCCCAATAACCCATTCCTTGATAGATCTATATATGAAAAGATTAGGGAAAAAGGCGATATAACACCAGAGATATCTGAAATTATTCGTAACTGCAAAAGTATGTTTGTATCTCCGTCAGCAATAGTCGATGGCAAAACTATAGAGTTCTTGGT
>AUXO017062898.1_pt1 | contig 10317 bp, 27 predicted proteins | sample 768731 | NCBI WGS metagenome assembly AUXO01 (sample SAMN02715735, study PRJNA202380) | gut metagenome | biome: sheep rumen | host: Ovis aries | place: New Zealand: Palmerston North | reverse complement strand
CAATCTTGTTCCTTCATCATTAGGCTTAACTCGTACTTTACATACAGCATCTACATTTACATTGATGAAGTCATGTGTTGGTACTGATTTGTTTGTCTTAACATCAACTGTAACCTGCCCAAGGAAAACCTTATCAAGACGTTCAATAACAGGAATCTTAAATCCACCAGTTCCGATAAGAACACGAGGGGCCTTCCTGAAACCTGAGAGAATGTACGCAATAGATGGCGGAGCCTTGACATACATTGTAAGCAAAAGAACTACAAGTAAAACAACCGCGAGGACAATACCTCCAATTAAAATAAGACTACTAGTCATTTTTTAAATTTTTAAATAAATTAAACAATAAATTAGGGTTTATAATTCGAAAATATCTATATCTTGTGGAACATCAGTAGCATTTTTAAACATAAAAATTTCTGCAATCCAGGAAATAACTGTTATGATTCCCCATATAATTAAACCATATTGCCACCAAGTCATATTTAAAAATGTTTATTTTGTGATTACATATATATTATACTGAAATTCTAATTAATTTAAAAATTTCAGAACAATAGATGACACTAATTTTCCATCTGCAGTTGGATATACTTCTTTAACACTCTTAATTATTAAGCCCATATTTTTCTTAATGGGTTCAATATTAGTGATTAAAGACTTAACTGTAGTTTCAATTTGCTCTGCACTAATCTCAGCAGGAAGCATTTCTTTAATAACATTCAATTCCTTTGTTTCGCTATCAACAAGATCCTGACGATTTGCTTTTGCATATTCAGAAATTGAATCTTCTCTTTGCTTTGCCATCTTACGAAGAATATTTACTTCAGTTGCATCATCAAGAGGAGTAGCATTCTTAGCAGTCTTATGCTTAAGATACTCTGCTTTAATAAGTCTATAAACTGCAACCTTAGTCTTCAACAAAGCTTTTTGCTCTTCATTAGTTTCAGTTAAACTTGCTTTTGATGTTGACAAAATCATTTTGTCTAGTTCGTCTCTATACATAATTAAAATTTTATTAAATTATAAATAACTCTTTTCAAAATTTGATAGTAATCCAATTATATTATCATACCCTACTGGATTAGCTGAATGGCAATCATATTGCGGAAGAGGTAAATCATTATCTATACAATATTCAACCAAAAACTTTGCAGCAGTATATCCACTTCTTTCATATTCACCTTCTTCACCGAGATCATGGTCAAATGAAACTGCATCAGGTAAACCATTTTCATTAATCCATTTTACAAATTCATCGTAATTGGTAACCCATATAATTTCATATCCATTATATCTTGTAGGAATCCAATCATTAGGATTTCTTAAATCATCAAGCCAAAGCAATCGCAACCTTTTCATATGTTTTTGATGTTATTTTTTCAATATCAAGAACAAACATCATAATTATATCTATTAATATAGACTTATGACATCGTATAAAATTATTTTCATGATGTTGTTCTTTTAAAGAATCATTGTTAACTATAACAATTATACTTTTATTTTTTACTTCCATGTAATTTTTTTGTATCAAACCCACTTAAAAATATCATTATATCATTAACAATTATCTTTTTGCTGTCAATACCATTATTCTCCATTAATTGGCCTTCCCAAAAACTTAAAAACATTGAAATACTTAATGAAGGAATTTCTGGTTGAATAGTGTCAAAGGCTTTTGTAATGTCTTTATATTGTTTTTTAGTAAATACATTAGTTATTGTAGTCCCCTGTTTATTACTTCGTTTATTTCTTCTATTGTGCATAACTTAACTCCAAATGCATACTGTGCTAAAAGTAATCTATATTCTTTTTCACTATCTTTTTTGTGCATTATTTTATTATGTATATATGAAGGAACTCCTACTTTAAGTTTAAGAATAGTTCCTATATTAAATAAAGTATGTCTTTTTATTCTCTCAACATAGTATTTGTCTTTTTCAAAAAAAGATGCAGGGCAAGGCCGAACTAATATTTCTACTTTAACACAATGTTCAATATTTTCTAGAGCATTTAATATATTCTCAGAATTATCTAATACAGAAAATGTCCAATAATGAACCATTATTTATACATCTTTATTTAAGATTTCAAAACCATGATACACAAATACACCATCACTTATTAAAATTGTTTTAATATATTTTAATTCTAAACTCTCTGGAATTCCCATGCCTGTTCCGAATAAAACAAATTTTCTAGATTCTGTTTGTTCTTCTGTAGGATCTACTATCGCCCACAAACATACATTTTCTTTTTGTTGTATTTCAATAGTTAATACTTTTGCTCCTTTTGGCAAATCTATTTCTGCTAACAATTGACCACCTACTAATTCAGGTGTAGTCATCATATGATACTTATAAATTGTTTTCATATTAAATTAAAATGTTCATTAAATGTTTCTATATTTAAAAAGGTATAATCTCTCCAACCTCCATTTAAGTATACTTGATAAAACAAGTCAAACACATCTACTTGATATTCAAACCCAGCTTTAAAATTTAATTCGGGTAAATCATTTTCTGACGGACAATAATAATCCTTTTTACAAATGCACGTAGCGTAAATCGGCTCCATTTAACAAATTAGGATAATTTATTTTAATATAATTAATTTTTTCTTCTGTACATTCATTGAATATAAAATAATTATTTAGTTTATAAGGATACTCATGGTCATTTTGTTCTTTATAAGTATCTCCTCTAAATATTTTATATTTAATATACTCTTCTAAACTTTTTGTATAATAATGTTTAAGATGAAACACATTATAAGATTTATTTAAATATTCTTCAACATCACATTCATATAGATCTCCTGGGAAAAAATATGGTCTACATGGATATCTCTTTGGTATTTCATTTCCAAATACATCTAATCTTTTAATAAGAGAGCTATTTGAAAAAACATCATGCTGGTTATCTATTTGTATTGTAATATCTGTATTAAATATCTTCTGTATATGTCCCAATCCTTTAAATATAGATTTAGTTAAATACCCCCATGCTCTGTATTTTCTATCAAGATCATTTATTTTTTTAATACTAACTTCATCTTTAAATCTTTCTTGGCATGGAAGATTTTCATAATTGATTAAGTTATTATCACCATGCATTTGACAAAAAACACTAAATGTTATATATGAGTTTATATTATCATTTAATAATAATTTCTTTATTTTATTATCAAACATTGGCAAATGCATGAATTCATCTATGTCAATAACTGCAAACCAATCATAATTATATCCAAAATCTTGATAAACATTATTATAACATTCTGGTTGTATAGGAAATACTCCTTGATAATTAAATACAGTTACTACTCCTTTATCAATATAATCTTTTACAACATCTGTTAATTGAGTGTGATAACCAAAATCATTATTATCACATAAAAATATATGATCTATTCCTACTATATTCAAATGCCAATCTAACCACTCTTTTATATAGAGTTCTTCCATTTTACAGCAAGCAATTATAGCAATAGTAGGTTCATTCTTTATTTCCATATTTAATCGTAAGCTTTGTCATTAGCACACATGATAATATAAAACATATTCCAAATATAACAACTGGTATTATAGGATGCATATAAACAAACTTTATTTTAAAATAATATACTTAAAAACTATAATAAGATAAAATCTAATATAAAAAATAATGAGGGCGTTAACCCTCATTTATTATACCCAGATTGCCTTGTATCTGGATAAAACTTTTTTAGTATGTTCTATCCTTTTTAACTCTTCTTCAGTAAATTCTCCAGTTGCTTTTCTTCGTAAAGCTTCACGAATTTGTGTAGCAAATGGTTCCTTTATTGGTTCATTATGCACTGGGAATCCCAACATCTTCTTCGATAAATTCCGTTTTCATTAATTTATATTCACCGGCTCTTCGTTGTTTATGTACAGCACATCTAATAATTGATAATTTAATTCCTGCCATCGCATATTCAATATCTTCTTCATTTATTACTCCATCTTTAACTCTACATTTTTTTAGGCGTTGATAGAATATAGATTTTCTTGCATTACCTGAGCCAACATTGTATGTGAATGAAACAAATCCATCAATAAATCCTTGTGAGAATTTACATTTATATGGAAGTTCATCAATCATTTTTTGAACACTCTTTTGAACAGCTGCAATATCTTTTTCAAAATAATGTTCAGCTTGCTTTTTTGTTATAACCATTCCTGCGTAAACATCTTTACCATGATGTCCATATCCTATTGAATACCCGTTGGTATCCCAATATGCTGTTAATACGCAAGATTCTTGTTGTTTAATAAATTCTTTTCCTTGTTCTGAAATTCTAACTTGACTAAAACATGTTAATGTACTTAAAACTAAAAACAATAAAACTAAAAACTTTTTCATACTCTTTTGTTATCTTTTGAAGACATTACGCCAAAGCCTGGTGTCATCATACGATAATATTCACAAAACATTTACATTTCTTAATAAGGCATCCTAGGTTGCGGATTTATTAGTGAATATTGACATACAGATTACTCTGTATCAAATCCATGTCTAAATGACGTAGGACCATCGCAATGTCAAATAATTAATAATGTATTTTATATATTATATTATTTATTTCTGTGAGTTATTATGAGTAAATTTATTCAAATCCAATAATGCTTCTAATTTGTTATAGATGTCAAGATATATCTTCCGTTCATCTCTCATAAGACAATTACAGTATAAAGAATAAAATCTTTGCATCATTTCCCTAATTTCTTTTTCTGTCATATCAGTCATTTGCGTGTTGATTTACAAATATTAATTCTTTTTTATTATACTTTTTTATATCGTCTTCTTCAACTTTTTCAACAATTACTACATCAGAATATTCTTCAGTTATTCTATATGCCATTTTTTTAAGTGGAAAATGTTCATATATTAAATTTGCTAAATGATGTAAGTAATATTCAATCTGTTCTTTATATGGTTTTTCTTTAACTAAAGTAAAACTCTTTATCTTATCTTTATGTATATTAATAGAATCAAAAAGCATAGTATTCGAAGTTATTTGTATATTGATATTTATTCAATATTCATAACTTCGCAACCCTTGTACTTAACAATGTTCTCTTAAGTGTAGATGAAGGTGCATACCCAGCAGGGTGATATCGGACTACACATGCTTCTTTACCAAACTGTTCAGTAAAGTCTATAATTGTTGCTAAAGTTAAACCAGCAGATATATCTCCCAGAGATACTAATGCAGCAACAGTATCTCCAATATGTAATTCAATTCCTCTAAAGTCCTTCATAATACGTTGCTTTTATTTTATTTAATCTATATTTACAAAAAATTTCTGGGTGTTGGCCAGAAATTTATATATCAGATAGTTTTTTATTTCGAGACAAGTCTCTAAAAAACATAAATACATATAACCAACTCATCAAAGCTATAGGTGCTATCATTTCAGGAAATTGTTCAATATTTTCTCCTCGCTTACTTCGACGATAAGCATCTATACAACCAAGAATAAATGCAGCTATAACACCTATACAATAAGCATATAGAATATAATGATTATCTTGTTTATTCATTTGATTCTAATTTAGTTATGATCTTTGCTATATTGTTATTTATATTTTTTAAATATTTGTTTTGTTCTTCTTGGTTCTTAATAGAATCACCAAAAAACTCTGTAATTGCTATAAGCGCGCCAACCGCCACCCAAGTATAAAACCAATTAGGGTCATTAGCAATAAATGAAATAATACCACCAATAGCAGAAATTATTACAAATAAAATATAATATCTCATAGTAATGCACACATTAAACCGATGTTTGTATAATATTGTTGAAGTCTCTCTTTTTGTAATCTTTTAATTGATTTTTCTAGTCTTTTTACTTTATCGTCTACACAATCAAGATCTTGTTCAACTGTATGACCAGATTTATCATTAACTACTTTTCTAGAAGAAATTTCATCATTTATAATAGAACTAGTATCATCTGCTATAACAGCAAGTCTTTCAGAATTATCAGATGCAATTTGTGTACTATCTTTCAATTCTTCTAATCCTTCTGCAAAATCTTTTATTGCAGTTTTAATAGTCTTAACTATATTTTCCTTAATATCAGGAGTAGTTACAAGCTTAAGATCTTTTTCATGAACTGTATAAACAACATAAGTCTTTGAATCTCTAACAATATATTTTTTAAAGTTATTTTTACAGAACTCTACAATTTTACCACGAGATCGTTCTTTATTTTGAAGATCAGACTTTGAATATTCAACTTCATCTCCAATCTTAAACTTTCTTTGATACTTTTCAGGAGAACGCTTGTCTCTTGATTCTCTATCTACTCTACTGCTTCTTGTTCCTTTAGGTTCACTCATAAGGGTATTTTCTTCTTTTTCACTATCACTATCTCCTATCCAATAGCTACTTCTGTTGCTACGGATAGAAGAATAGTAATGAGGTGGTGCTGTATGTAATGAAGGAATATATGCCATCATTGTATATATGTATTAGGAATTTGTTCTACCTTTTCATCAGTTCCATACTGTGATCTGTACTTAACAAAGTCACAAGTCTTAACTTTGAAAATAATTCTTTCTCCTCTACGGTTCTTCAATCCCATAGGAGTGCGAAGTACCAATCCTTCAGCAAGGAAGTTCGGATCCTCTGCAATCTTTGATGTGAATCCCTTACGAACAAATTCTATTGCTTCATCAATAGTAAACTGACCCATATAAGGAACAATTGGACACCCAAGCTTTGCAAAGATCTCATCTCTATTTTCTCTAAGCAAATATAGATTATCTACCTTAACATCAAATCCAATAAATGCATTAGAATTCTTAAGATAACTTCCACCACAACTTTGAATCTTTACACCATAACCTTCCCCATAAAGAGTATACATTGTAGGAACAGTTTCAAGATTAATAAGAGTTCTATTTCCGCCTGGCTCTTGCATTACCCAACCCTTCTCTGTAAGATAATCAAGATCATTCATAACACTCATTGTCTTCTTAAGACCAAGTGCAGCAAGAACTTTTTCTTCAGTATAAGTTTCTTTAAGGAAGTCTTCAAGTTTCTTAGGAAGATTTGCATTGTCAGTCTTACCCTTATACTTCACTTCCCAAGTAATCTCTGCTGGATAATCATTCCATTCCTCTTGCAATTCAGGAACACAGAAGCTTGCACTAATTTTTCTCTGTACTTCAATACGAGTATTAGTACCATCGATCTTCTCTTCAGCATCAAACTTGCATCCTCTTAGATACTCAAGTTCAGGAGATACAAGACCGTCATAAGGCATAATTATGTTATTAGTATCTCTCTTGAAAATAGTATCAATCTTCTGATAAGTATTTGGACTTCTCTTTTGCTTTCCCATAATATCTAAATTTTAAAATGTTTTCTTATTATAATCGTGTTTAAAAATAAAATCTGCTACCATACTTGCCGCATCATCTAATGATTTTGCATTGCCAATACCTGCGTTAATAGCATAATTCATTGTTTCATCTGGTGTTAATGGTTCATTTTCAGGTTCAACACATACTGAAACTAAGCAATCAGATTTATCCATAATATTACGATAGCCAACAACTAATTTATTAAATGCTGATACCCACACAGATACAGAATAAACTTTGTCATTAGTCTCAATGTTTTTTGGAAGCGATTCAATGATGTTCATATTATTATAAATTATCAATACAATGTAATTATACTAATATTTCTGAATAAATTAAATTAATCCTTTAGCTTTATAAACATCATACCAATATTCTATTTTAGCTTGATACATTGTTTTATTGATTACATTTAATATATCTGGGATTTCTTTAAGTACTTCCTTGCGTTCAGATTTTGTAAATGCTATCCATTTTTCAATAAATTTAACTTGTTCTTTAGAAAGATATGACAATACACTTCTTCCTGTAATTTTATTTTTCAATCCATACTTAAAGAAGAAATTAGTTTCACGTTGTGCTGGAGGCTTTGGTTTACCCTCATCACATATTAACCAATATCTATATGATTCATCATTCCAATCATTCGCCATATTCCTATCAAAAGAATATTTATGATAAGGATAACTAGGATATCCTATTTTTCTTTTTGTTTTATTAATCTTCATAATCTATCCTATATACATAATCAAGTTTACCAAATGTATCAAGCCACCATTTTGTATCTGTTTGTTCTGGATATTTTTTATTACACCATTCAATATGTTCTTTAATACCTTCAAGAAGTTGTTCCTTAGTATAATATCGGATGACATCATAACACATAACTCCATCAAAAGAATATTCTTGCTCATATGACTTGAATTTATTCTTATCTGACTCCCAGAATAATGTTTTTGTATGCCATGAAATTCCTCTTTCAGTTTTTATAGCCCAATCAAGAGCTTGTTCATAAGAATCAAAAATGTGCTTCTTACGATGAACTTCCTCTGTGTACTTTCTACGTTCCTCTTCCTTTTGTTCACGTTCATACTGAAGTTCATTCTTAACTTGCTGAAGCTTTTCAAGTCCTTTTGAATTAGATGCTAAATCAAAAATACTAGCCATAGTTTAAATTTCTATAGTTTCAAAATCAATTGAATCACAAAATAATGATGCATCTAAACAAAACTCATCATCATAATAATTAACCATTAATGAAGGATTTCCCTTTTTATCTATAACTGGAATAATAGAAGTTATAGAACTTACAGGAAGTTCTTTATTATCTATACTACTAGAATTAATAAATTTTGCAATTTGTATTTTAGTTTTCATGATTTCCAATCAATTATTATATGATAAATAGTTCTTTCTGTTCCCGGAATATCTTTTCCATAGTGATCTTCATCACATACTGTTTCTTCATGAAGTAAAACTCTATAACCTAACTCAATTAAGTAAACATATAATTCATGTGAAATAGGGTTTGTATCTTTATAATGATATGAATATCCTCCATTCTTTGCGATCTTTTCTATTTCATTTGAAATTCCATGATACTTATTCTTTGATAATTTTCTTGCTTCTTCTGCTGTAATCATTTTATATTATGAACGGTCCTCCACTTACCGTATTGTTTTCTTATTTTTTCTTTATCTTCTTTATCTAATTGTTTTCCAAAATGATGTCCAATATGCCACTTACCGCAAACAGAACACTTATAACAAACATGCTTGTGAATGGTTTCTGGTTTTAAATTTAAAAAGAAACAAACATGCTGGGCTTCAATTTCATTTTCGTACTTTCTTTTAGAACGTTTTACTATTGAACCATTTGGATTATAATATGCTGTTGTATAGTGTTCATTCATCTTCTTCAGGAAAACAATTATGATCATCACAATAATATCCAATAAACTCTCTGCGATCTTCTTCACAAATATATTCACAAAAAGCTTGCATTACTTTTTCAAGACCCATTTTTCTAACGGCAGCTTCAAACTCTCGCTGTGTATAATCATCATTACTGAATATCATATTATTTTTCTAATTTATCAAAATGAACATACAAATTCCAAACAGCTGCTCCTGAATTTGCATTGATTCCAAATATTCTATTTTTTACTGTATAATGTTTAAATACTGAGTTATCATATATAATAACTACTTCCCCAACTAATGGGGTATCATTAACATATACTGTATATAATAAATCACCATTATCTGCATCAAAAATATAACATTTTTGTTTTGATGACTTTAATTGTTCTTCTACTATTTCGTTCATTATTTTACATTTTTTCCAAATGGGAAAATATTATTTTTTCCATTATATTTGTCATAACAAAGTGGATGTGCTCTCTTAATATAAGTTGGGCTATGAATTACATATACAGAGTTATTATGTACTCCGTCATCATATCGACAGCAAGGATTACCTTCTGCATTCCAAAATAATTGAGAACAATTTTCACAGGTCTTCTTTTTATGTTCCTGTATTCTCTTCCAACGTTCTTTTTCTTTTTTATTATTCATTTAAAATAATTCATTAAAATATCTCATGAAAGGAGCATCAAGAAACATCTTCATTGCTGCATTTATTTCTTTTTCTTCACGATATTTTTTAACTGCTTGCTCTCTTTCGTCAGGATTCATATTTACAAAGTCTTGGAGTCTTTCAATCCAATCTTCATATTCACGAAGTTTTTCTTTAAGTTCTTCGTTCTCAATTGAAAGCTCTCTGTTTCTGACACACTTGTCATTATATTTTATTCTTGTATCACGAAGTTGTTCTTGCAAATAAGAAATTTTATCAACATATTGCTTTGCAACTTTCTTACGTGTTTCTTCTCTAACTGAATTTAAATTAACTTTCT
>AUXO018382879.1_pt1 | contig 10318 bp, 12 predicted proteins | sample 768731 | NCBI WGS metagenome assembly AUXO01 (sample SAMN02715735, study PRJNA202380) | gut metagenome | biome: sheep rumen | host: Ovis aries | place: New Zealand: Palmerston North | reverse complement strand
TAATGGTACATTAAACATTAAAGGTTCTTATACTCAAGCTAACTCTAAACCAGATACTAAGTCTTTAGAAGAAATTAAGAAGTTAAAAGAACAATTAGCTAAAGCTGAAGCTGATAAGAAGCAAGCTCTAGCTGATAAGGAAAAGGCTGAAGCTGAACTAAAGAAATCAAAAGTAAAAACTATTGAATAATTTAAGGAGGTAATAAAATGCCAGTTTTTGGACTTCCTAGAAATACTAAAAATCCAGAGTTTAAAGATGTGATATTCAATATGTGGTGTCCAGAGTTTAAGAAGTATTTAGAAGTTCCAGAAAATAAGGTTAAGTATGAATACCTTAAAACAGAATTCGCAAATAAGAGAATTAGAAAATCTTTGTTTGGTTCTGATTGGGAGTATGCTATGAGTATGTGTATAGCGTTTTATCTAACTTTAATTGTTAAAGCAGAAAATGCAGGAACACCTAGTTTATCAAGACTAGCAGAAAATAGTAACCCAGTAGGTAGAGTTGATAATTATACTGTAGGATCATTATCTAAAAGTATGAGTTTTGACAGTATTATGTTAACTACTGAAGAAGCTTTATTCTGGAATCAAAATAAGTACGGAGTTGCATTATTTGCTTGTGCTAAAAATCACGGAACTTTATCTATGGCTGTGGCTATTTAATTATATTATTTAGTGAGAACCTTATGGGTACTGTAGGTAACTTTGACGACATTATAGAGGAATTCTCTGAAGACTATAAAGCTTATATAGTTGTAAACATCACTCCTAGAGATGATGGCACAAGAGAGTATACCTATAAAGAAGTAACAATGAGAGGTAGCCTTCAAACAGAAGGCAGAAGTCGTGTATTTACTAAGGCAGGAGCAAATATAATAGAGCATAAATTCGCATTATATACTAATGATAGAAATATGCTAAATGAAGGAGACTACGTTATTGATAGAAATGGTAACGCACTAATTATTACTGGCTTAGATCCTTGGGAGGTTGAAGGAGATTATAGAAAGTACGCTTTAACTAAAACTAGATATAGTGAGAAGCGACTTCTAGATATGTTCAAGGGAGACATTGAACCAGAACCTGATACTGAACTTGCAGAAGAACTTGAATTGAGGATGCGTTAATGAACAGTCTTATTGACAAACAAATAAATGAAATATTACATCTAATAACTGGATTAAACTATGAAGATATTTATAACTATTATGATAAAGCAGGAGCTAATCCTCAGAAGATAGTAGTTAATAAAGACGGAGTAAGAGAAATTATTCCTTATTCTCCGAAAAAAGATACTTTTATAATGTTTGGTGTAGAAGAAGTTGACACAGGTAAGGAATCTTACATTGTAACATCAGGTACTGGTGGAGAAGATGGTAAGATTATAACTACTCAAAAATTAAAAGTAGCTATAGAGATTAATGGTAAAAACGCACAAGTGTATGCTTTAAAAATTAAAGCTCAAATGTGGAGTTACAGCATTATGGAATATCTAGAAGCTAATAAAATATCTATACTAACTCAAAACCCAGAGATTCAATTTATGAATGAAGTAGTAAATGAAGAAATGTGGGAACGTAGAGGTATGGAATTTGAGGTAGTTGTTGAACTTGAATTCGATGAACTAGAACCTGCACCAGATTTTACAGAAGGATCAACAATAGTAGTAAAAGATTTAGATCATATAAAGGAGGAAGACAATGATTAAATTAAAGGATTTTGTTGATGTTAATCTTACATCTTTAAGACCAACATCTAATGAAGCAAACAAGACAGTAGTTTATATCTATAGTGATAAAACTGCTGATGCTAATTCTTGGTCACTTAATGCTTCTAATTACAAAGCTGTGTTAACTGCTTTAGACACAAAAGCACAAGATTTTGTTAAGCAATTCTTCGCTTTAGAAGGAGCTAGTTTAAAAGTTATCCGTCTAAAGACAACTTCTGCTACATCTTATGATATTGTTAATCAAAATAACGAAGCATATCTTGAAGCTGTTAAAGGTTTAAAGATGCAAGAAGTAGCTCTAGTATTAAGAGAAGCTTCTACTGGAGAAGTAACAACTGGAGAATACTATTCAGATGGTTACCATTATGAATCATTTACAACTTCTGCTGGAGATGTTGATGGTTTTGAAGTGTTACTAGCTTCTATTAAAGAAGAAGTTACAGATAAGGGTACAGCTTATAGAAAATTAATAACTAGAGGTTTCTATGTTGCTGAAGGTTCTTATTATACTAAGGATCAATTTATTGATTCAAACGATAATTGGATCTTAACTCAAAATGAAAACTTAATCTGGAAGTTAGCTCAAGATGAAAAAGATTTAGCAAGTGTATTAGCTTACTTATCTAAAGTTTCTATTGATAACCCAGATACATTAAGAGATTACAGCTTTACAGAAGAACCTACTTGTACTGATATGAAGAGTGCTTTAAATGGTGCAGATGGTACAGAAAATGCTATTACTTGGTCAGATATTAAAGATTATATTAATGTTGATATCGACTTACAAGAAGATGGTACAATTGTTAACTTAGGTGGAAATACTTCAGATGGTTTCGATATTATTCAAGAATTTGAATCTATCTATATTTCTCAAAGATTAGTTAATAAGGAGTTAGCTTTATTAAGAAGTAAGATTAACTTATCAGAAGCTAAGTCAGTTATTCATTCAGCAATTATTGATGTAATGGAAACTTACTATAACATTGGTTATTTAATTCAAACTCAATATACTGGACAAAATATCTATAGAAATATAAATGGTACAAACATTTGTATTTTAGCTAAGGGTGAAGTTATTACTGCTGGTTACAAAGTAATTATCTTACCTAAGAAGATTGGTTCAGATATTCACGAATTTCCAGAAATCGAATTAGTTATCAGTACTAATAAAGGTATTAGATATATTAAGACTACTGGTGTAGTATTATAGAAAGGAGAACATTATGGCTTATAAAGGATACAGATATTCATTAGCTTCAGTTAGCGTTGTTATTACATTCCCTAAAAGTGTTGTAACTGGTACTGGAGAAGAAGAAATTACTGCTAATAGACCTTATCGTTTTGGTGGACAAGGTTCTATGATTGGTACTATTTCTTTAGCACGTAACAATGATAGATTCTCTGCTGATGGTGATGCTACAGGAGGATTTGCAATTAATGAAAATCTAGATGCAACTGGTACAGTTACAATTAGTATTAAACAATTTGCACCTCTAGTTAGTACATTAACTTCATTATTTAATAAATATGACTCTGATTTAGATAATTCTGAAAGTACTTATGTTGATCCTGAGAAAGGTACAATTGGTTTTAATGGAGATTTACTTTCTTCTACAACTATTGAAGTATACTATGCAGGTACTCTTATTGGTTCAGCTAAGGGTTGTTATTTAAATATGCCTGAGTTATCTCTAGAAGAAGAAAATAGCTCAAGAGACTTTACATTTGTAAGTGGTGCAATTAGTTTTGAAGCTATTAATAATATTGAAGCTAAATATTTAGCAGAATTTGTAACAAAGATTTAATTAGTAATACAGTAGTATTTAGGTACTACTGTATAATTCTATACATTGATTATTAATTATTAACAAATATAAATTATGGAGGAAACATTATGAGTAATTATTATGAAGAAACTTATGAAATAAAGGAATTAGAAGGATACTATTTTAGAATCAATAGAATTAAACCTACAAAGATATGGGCTATGACTACAACATTTGCTAAGGTTATGAATCCTGAAGCTCCAGCAGATCCTGAAGCTTTAGAAAAAGTAGCAGACTTTATAGTTGATACTTTAACATTCTCAACTTCTAAAGAAGGACCATTTGTTCCAGTTCATAGACCAGGATTAGATTCTTATGATTTTGCAAGATTAGAAACTGACCCTATGTGCTTAATATATTTTGCACAATTATACTTTATTAAGGTAATTAATAAAGCAGAAAATATATAGAGAGGTTTTTTCATTATTAAAACCAGATCCTGACACTGCTGAAATAGAACATCTATTAGTCTATCCTAAGGACGTTAATCCTATGATATATCTATTAATAGTTAACGTAGGATTGACTCCTAAAGAGATAGATGAGATGGATTTAGAAGACTTAGGAACTTTAGCAAAATGCAGAATATCTGATAATGTAAATAAAGCATCAGTACAAAAGTACTATGCTGATAAGATGAAAAAACCTAAATAATAAGGAGGTGTAATAATGTCAGGAATAACTAAAAACTCCTTACGTTTTATAAATAGCTTATTTAAACAAGCTACAGGAGAATCTAAAAGTACTTCAACTAAAGATAAAGACAAAACTGTATTAGCTGATTTAAATAAAACTACTCAAAATAACATAAAGATTATAGCAGATAATATAGTTAAAACTAATAAGCTTTTAGGTGGAATATATGAAAAAATAACTGGTATTGATCCAAGAGCTTTATTTATAAAAGAAGGTACTAAACCTAAAGAGGAACCTAAATCTAAAAAGCCAGAATCTAAATCTGGTGAATCTAAAGAAGATAAGTTATCTAAGAGAAAACAAAAGCAGATAGATAAAGCTCAGAAAAAAGTTCAAAAGAAAACAGACCCTAAGAAGTCTGAACATAAAGCTTTAAAAACTACAGGATTAATTCTTGATGCTTTTTATAAATTCTCTAAAGATGTTATCGGTAAGATAAATAAATATGTTACTGGACTAGCTAAAGACAGTGTTAGTTTAGCTTCTAAGAGTATAACTAGTAGCTCGGTAGTAATTGATAAAGAACTACGTTCTATGCAGATTGGTATGGGTTTATCTAATAAAGGAGCTATGAGTTTAGGTGGAGCTATGAAGACACTTAACATAGACAAGTCTGACTTAGCATATTTAACTCAAGGACAAAGAGATGCTTTAAATAGTATTAATAGTATGTATACTAAATTATATGACTCTGTTAATATGGATGCTATTTCTAAACTTGGTAACGATATCTATATGCTACAAGCTAAAGCTAGTGTTCTTCAAGAAGCTATAAGAACACAACTAATTAATATGCTAACTGTTATTGATCCTTTAATTGAAACAGCTATAAATGTTTTAGATGAAGTTTTTGATGCTGTTAATGAGATTTTCAGTTCTCCAGAGTTTAAGCAGATTATGCAAGACTTAAGTTCTTTAGTTATAACTTTAGTAAATAATCTTATGCCGTTGATAGATACAGTAATGGGATTATTAAAACCAGTATTACCTATAATAGCACAACTTGCTACTTCATTATTAAAGACTCTTATGCCAGTAATAAAAGTACTAGTAGATATATTAGGTAAATTATTTGAAGTAGTAGCTAAGATTATAACTCCTATAATGGGTATACTTATGAATCTTGTTAATGTTATAGCAATGATAATGCCTATAATAAGTTCATTACTTGATGCTATAGCTCCATTATTACAATTAATAGCAGAAGTTATTAATGATGTTTTGGAGATGTTAATGCCTGTTTTAGAGGTTGTTTTAAACTTAGTAGGAGAACTTGTAAATACAGTTGTAGGAATCCTTAAACCAGTAATTTTGGTACTTGCAAGCTTATTACAAACTGTTATTATGGTTGTAAGTGAGATTTTAACAGGATTAATGCCTATTATAAATTTCATAGCAGACTTAATTAATGGAATATTAGATGTATTAATGCCTATTATAAATATTATAGCTGTTGTGTTAACATTGTTTGCTAATTCTGTAGGTGAAACGATGAAACAGATGATGGCTATGCTTGGACCTATATTTAATATATTTACTAAGATACTTACTCCTTCATTTAAACTAATTACAGGATACTTAAAACTATATAGTGAAGTTATGTATCAAGTATCTAGAATAATAACTAAATTAGCTAACGTAGTTATCTCTATTAAGAACAAGCTTACAAAGAACAATACTAAAAAGTTTGATATGCCTAAGAGAGAAGAGTATTTAGATATATCTTCAACTATAGAATTAAACCCTTCATCTAGTATAGCTTCAACTTATGCTGGTACTAATAATACAACTAGTATATCTAATAAGAATACTAATGTAGATATGAATGTAAGCTTTAATCAAACAGTAAGTGGTACTGCTTCACAATACGCAGAAACTCTTGCTAAACAAAACTATGAATCTAATCAAGTATTATCTAATTTATTGAAGGGAGCATTATAATGAATAAGCTAGTTTATTTAACATTCTATGTTGAAGGAGAAGCTAGTGGTGGAGATTTAAATGTAGGTGTAGGTAGCTATAAAACTAAAGTAGGAGAATACTTTAATAAGTATGCAATATTTGCTACTCTAACTTTTGATAAATTAGACTCTATAAATATCGAGGAAAACTTAAATGTTTGTACTACTGAAACAATCAGAGGTAAGAATAAGACATTTAATGCTTTCCTCGAACCTAAGAGTATAACTATAAATGCTAAATTTGATGATCATCAAAGCACTAACATAGAACTAAAAGGAGAATATAGAGGTAAATATCTTAGAACAACAGATGTATTAAAAAATGAAGAAGTAGATATTGCTATAAATGAAAATTACAATGAAGGTATAGATACAATTAATCGTGTAATAGGTAAAGAGAAGTCTAAAAAACTTGAAGAATTATTTAATAGCTTAGTTGAAGAAACTAAACTTATAGATGTTAAAATGTTTTATAAGACTTATGAAAATTATGTACTTACAGGATTCAATCTTAGTTATGACAATAATAGTGTTATAACTGTTGAACTAACTCTTCAAGAAGTTTTATTAAGACATCTACAAGAAGGCAGACAAGAACAAGAAAGTTTATATACTATGGTTAATGAATTAAGTGAATATGAATCTAAAAAATATCAATATATATTAGATAATTTAAATGGATTTAAGTATTATTTACCATCAGAAATTGAAAAAGCAATAGGTACAGCAGAATATACTTATTCTCAAGGAGGACATTATGAATAATGAAGTAACAATGTTTAATAGAACATATATACAAGAACAAGTTTATAATGGAAATGTCTTTGGGGATAAGTATTTTTTCGATATTAATACAGATACAAGCAAAAATAGTTCAAGTGAGGTAGCAGACTCTCCAGTCGATGCTTCTATGGGAGCTACTTTGAGAGACAAGAGAGTGATTAATATGAGAACTGTAGGTTTGACTGGTAAATTTACTGGAAGATGTTCTAATAACCCTACAGAATCATTTAATGTAACTGAAAATAGAATAGGTACAATAATAGATTACTATGAAGATGCTTTAGCTAAACAAAAAATTTATACAGTATGTAAAAAAGGTGCTCTGTATGAAAATATGATGCTTAATAAAGTTAATCTTAAATTTGGAGATGGTTACTCTACAGTAGAAATATCTTTAAGCTTCATAGAGGTTAATATTGTAGAAGTAGACTATTATGACACATCTTCAGTTATAATCGAGGAAGAAACAGCTGATGAACAATGGATAAGAGAAAATGGTTATGAAGTAAGAAGATTTATTTCTCCAAAATTACGTGTAGAGTGGAAAGAATCTGATGCTTATCCAGGATTAGTTACTCCTTATGCAATAGTTGAAAATACTAATGAAGGTTTTAAATATTACTGGAAAACTGGTATTGGTGGTACTATTACCTCAAAAGTAGAAACTGCAAACCCTTACTTAGTAGTAACTATTAAAGGCGAGATTAATTATGGGGATAATGAAGTTTATACTATAAATCACGCTTATAATAGCAGAAATGATACAAGTAAAGGTCATCAATTTACTACTATTCCAAAAGGAAGTGTGCTTGTTCTTACTCCTGGAATGGATCCTGGGTATTCGAATAGGATTTCTTCTAAGGGTATAAATTATGCTAATGTGAAAGTTACTGCTTATTTTGTAGCTCCTGCAATACCTGGTAAGGTAGCTTACGATATAGAAACTTTAGCTCCATATGTAATTAGAGATTCTTATGAAACTTCTATAGATAAAGAATATTTCCCAGATCCAGAAGAATAAGTTATTTTATAAAATAACATATATTTTATAAAATTTTATGATATAATAATATAAAGGTAAGGAGTTGTCGCTATGGTAAAGTATTTTAAATTAACATCTGGAGATAATCAATTTAGTGAATTTGTTTTTGGAACAGATTCTTTTATTCTTAAAATCAGATATAATTATGCTAATGAAAGATATTATGCCGATGTATATAAAAATGGTGTACTAGTTCTTAGAGCACATAAATTAGTGTGGTCTAGTTATAATATATTCAATAGCTATAAATATAAAAATATAGGTTCTCTAAGTTTAATCTCTGATGCTAGTGACTCTGTAGATAATAGCAAAACTTCTGTTTTACAAGAATTAAATGCAAGTAACATAACTAAATTTATATTTAAATGGGAGTATGGTGATTAGTATGTATTTTTATAAACCACATATCAGAATTACATTTTATGCTAACATCAATACTAAAGATGAAGCTAATTTGTTTCCACCTATAGTTGTAAATAAATATCCAGATGACTTAGAGATAACTTGTACAATAGATAGAGATGCTTTAACTGGTAACTTCGCTATGAAGTGTCTTGTAGATATAGTTAACTTAAACACTTATACTAAATGGCAATTAATAAATCACAGATACCAGTATATAGAAGTGTGTGCTGGTTATTTAGGTACAGACTATTATAGCCAAGATGATAAAGACACATATATACAATCTAAACTTAAAGTATTATTTAGAGGTCCAATATTATGGGTAGGTACTATAGTTGAAGCTCGTAAAAAAGTAACTACAAGATTCTTATCTGTTCAGAATTATGCTCAAAGTTTAGATGCTTCTTTACAAGCTTTAAGTATAAGATATAATGCAGGATACAATTTATATCAATTAATAAGAGATGCTGTAGGTTTAGTTTACAACACAGATGCTAAACTTAATCTTAATGAAAAAGACAAAGAACAACTTATAACTACAACAGTTGTTTATGACTCTAACAATATAAAATCTATAGAAGATATTCTTAATTTATACAGTATAACTATAACAGAAGGTTACGATATGAATGAAGGACAAACAGTTCAGAGTTATTTACAAATGAATTCTGAAGCAAGTCCTCCAGTAGAAGATCAATCTCAGGGAGAAGTAAATGTTGTAGATGTTAATGAGAATACAGGATTAATAAATATACCTACATTACAATCTTCTGGAGATTATCCTACATTAAGATTTACTATGATGTTTGATTATAGAGTTAAATTATTTAACTATGTAAAGATAGAAAACGCAGATGTACAACTTCCTGTTTTAGAAGATATAGAAGATGTAACTAAACTTAATTACGGTCAATATCTAGATGCTGAAGTTGTAGGAGATACTATAACTGGTAAAGGTTTTTATTTAGTTAAAAAGATTACTTATTCTTTAGAGTCTAGAGGAGGTAATTTTACACAAGAAATAGAAGCTTCACCTTATGATATTTATAACCAGATAATAGTTAAGAATAGAGAAAAACTTGAAGCTCAAGCAAATGCTGAAGAAACAGATGAAGGTTCAGAAAGTGAGGAGGAATAATAAATGGCAGACAATGAATTAATATACTATGATCCAGAAGCTGGATTATATAGAGCAGATGACACAACTATAAAAACTAGTCTTAAGCAAGTAATTACAGATGCTTATGGAGAAGTTTACCTTGATGATAATTATCCTGATGGTATTGTAATTAATGGTTTAACTAGTATGATAAGTCAAACATTTGATGCTGTAGAAACAATATATAATATGCTAGATTTAAATAATGCTGAAGGGGTAGCTTTAGATACTCTAGGAAATATTAGAAACGACTTTAGAAAAAGTGCAACTTATAGTTATTTAACAGCAAGAATAACTATAACTCTTGAAGAATCTGAAGCTGAGGATTTAGTTGTTAAATTTTTAAGAAATACTCTAGTTTTAAAGGACGAAAATAATAACAACTGGAGTTTGACTAAGGATACTGAAATAACCGTTTCTGCGGGAGAAACAGTAGCTTCTGGAGTAGCAACTTTTAAAAGTAAAGAAACTGGAGTTCTTCAAAGACCTAGTGTGTTATCTATATCTTCAATAAGTAACACTTTACCAGTAGCAGATGACAACTTAAGTTTTGAAGACATCGATCCGTTTATTTATGGTGAGGATACAGAATCAGATATTGCTTTTAGAAATAGAATGAATAAATACTCAGTATTTAACAGTTCAACTATTAGAGAAAATTTAAGTAATAACTTGTTAGATTTAGAATATATTAAAGATGTAAAAGTTTATTAT
>AUXO018374510.1_pt1 | contig 10318 bp, 9 predicted proteins | sample 768731 | NCBI WGS metagenome assembly AUXO01 (sample SAMN02715735, study PRJNA202380) | gut metagenome | biome: sheep rumen | host: Ovis aries | place: New Zealand: Palmerston North | reverse complement strand
GCGGAGAGAGAGGGATTCGAACCCCCGGTACCGTTAAGTACGCCGGTTTTCAAGACCGGTGCATTCGACCACTCTGCCATCTCTCCGAACGCTATTCTTTAGCGGCTTTATGTGTCAAAAGCGGTGCAAAGGTAAGGCTTTTCGTAGAAAGTTCCAAATTTCCGCACTGTTTTTTTGTAATTTGACATAAAAAAGCCGTACCGATGATGTGATGAAACTCCTTACTAAATAGGATTTGAGCTGTCAACTGCCTTTGTAATCCACCGTCTGTCGTGCAGATTCCCGAAGGAATGTGGCCCGCCATTGGCAGTTGTAACTTGACTCGTTTCAAATAATTAATTGATGAGAATCCCAATCTAACCGGTACGGCCTGTATCGTATGTATTTCTGTTTACTGCATTTTTATTCTATTTTTGTCCAGTACATACTTTCGCTGAAAGGGCCTAAATAGCCGCGGACGCGGAGCGAGGTTGGGGATTTGAAGTCCAGAACAACCCTGTAGGTTTTTCCCTTGGTAGGATCATAGATGCGTCCTTTTTCCCATTTGCCATCGTTATAGGTTACTGACTCGATCAGTACAATCTGGTCAGCGGGGATATTGCGTTTGCTGGCATCGGGGTTTTTGTCGTCACGCTTGATTGTTCCGTCGGGATTGTGCAGGTTATCGACCCAGATGACTTGTGCCTGATAGGTGTTGCCTTTCTTGGTAACGCGTATTTTGGAGTTTACGCCATTGCGGACAGTCTTGTACACTCCGATAATCTTGTCTGCCTGGGCATAGCTTCCCAGGCTTGTCATAAGCATTGTAAATAAAAGAATCAGAATCTTTTTCATGTATCTTGTCTGTTATATCAGTTTATATTGATGATTTCCACTCCTGGATATTCTTTTGCCGGAAATTCGAAATCCTGATTTTTGAGCTTGTTGTTTGTGCGCAGATTGTTGATTGATATGCGCGACCAGTCGTTTCGGTATTTTACGCGAATGCACATGGGGTGGTTTGTCTGTGAGTCTATCGTTACTATAACCTGACTGGGTTGCTGGGTGTTCTTCTTAGCCTTCATCGTTACTTCCCATGCCTTGCGGTTGCGTAGGGTAGTGCCTTTGACGCTAAGCTTGTATCCTTGTTTATACAGAGTCAGGTAGGAGCTGGGGCTTGATTGCGAGAGTTCGGCTAGGGTAGGGACGGTTACGTTTACCTCGTCGGTTCCTGCTATCAGCGTCCATTGCTTCTTTCCATCATACCAAACGGTCATGTCGGGTGTCTTGAGTACATATTTCTGTCCCATCATCTTCATGGAGCCGCTTGTCGTGTTCTGTGGAACAGTACCCTGGAATGTCGTTGCGGTAAACTGTCCCGAAACACCTGTGCCTTGACTGAGTAAAACACAGATTTTGTCAAGCAGTTCCATCGGTTTGGGCTTGTCCTGTGCCAGGCATGCTATATATGATATGGCAGTGAGCAGTATGATAGAGAATATTCTTTTCATGGGTATGCCTTATTTCATATTCATAAGCAGGGTGTCAAGTTCCATATCACCGCGTACGATTACCTCGCGCGGCTTGCTTCCGTGTGCAGGACCGACAATTCCGGCTACCTCGAGCTGATCCATAAGTCGTCCAGCACGGTTGTATCCGATTGAGAACTTACGCTGTATCATAGATGTTGAGCCTTGCTGTGTCTGTACGACAAGACGTGCTACTTCCTCGAACATTGGATCGAGCTTGTTCATATCCACATCCGGTGATTCCGAATCGTCGCTGTCAACAGGTACGGGTGGCAAGGCTGCCGGATGATTGTAGCTCTGCTGGCATGCAATATAGTGTGTGATGGCTTCGACCTCGGGGGTATCGACAAATGCACATTGGATACGGACAGGTTCGTTTCCAGCAAGTATCAGCATATCTCCCTTACCAACCAACTGTTGTGCACCTGCTCGGTCAAGTATCGTGCGCGAATCAATCATTGATGTACACTTGAAGGCTATGCGGGCTGGGAAGTTGGCCTTGATGGTACCTGTGATGATGTTGGTGGTTGGTCGCTGTGTGGCTATAATCATGTGTATGCCTACGGCACGTGCCAGCTGTGCTATGCGGCATATTGGCAATTCCACTTCCTTGCCGGCTGTCATAATCAGGTCACCGAACTCGTCGATGATGACAACGATGTATGGCATGAAGCGGTGTCCGTTATTGGGGTTAAGCTGGCGTGACTTGAATTTCTGGTTGTATTCCTTGATATTTCGGGAGCCTGCCTTCTTGAGCAGATCATAACGTGTGTCCATCTCGATACAGAGGCTCTTGAGTGTTTGTACTACCTTTTGGACATCGGTGATGATAGGCTCATCGTCTTCATTGCCTTCGATCTGTGCAAGGAAGTGGTTGACGATAGGACTGTAAACGCTGAATTCGACCTTCTTGGGGTCAACCATTACTATCTTGAGCTCGGCAGGATGTTTCTTGTACAGGAGTGACGTTATGATGGCGTTAAGGCCTACTGACTTACCCTGACCGGTAGCGCCTGCTACAAGCAGGTGTGGCATTTTGGCAAGGTCTGCCATGTAGATTTCGTTCGTAATGGTCTTGCCGAGTGCCATAGGCAGTTCGAACTGTGTCTCCTGGAACTTGCGTGAATTGATGATGCTTTCCATCGAGACAATCTGTGGCTTGGCATTGGGTACCTCGATGCCTATTGTTCCCTTGCCCGGTATTGGTGCGATGATACGTATGCCAAGTGCACGCAGGCTCAGTGCAATGTCGTCTTCGAGGTTGCGAATCTTGGAAATGCGCACGCCTGGAGCTGGGGTAATCTCGTACAATGTGATGGCGGGACCTACAGTTGCCTTGATGCTGCTGATCTTTACGCCAAAATCGCTTAGAACCTTGATAATCTGGTTCTTGTTCTGCTGCTGTTCCTCCATGTCGATGGAGGTATCGATGTCGTAATGCTTGAGTAAATCAATAGTTGGGTATTGATAGTTTTCAAGGTCCAGCTTGGGGTCGTAAGGTTCCAGGGTACGCAATTCGTCAAGATTGGCTTCTGCCTCGTCCTGCCCCTTGTGTATCTCCATGTCGGGATATTCGCCTGACTGTGCCGGCTGAGTTTGCTCAGGGGCATTGAACTGCACTTCCATCTCCATGCAATCGGGTCGCGAGGCGAGTTCTTCGGTTTCGGCTTTGTCAAGGTCGTGGAATTCGATAGTCGTAGCCGTCTCGTCAGGAGTCAGACCGGTATATGGCTGTTTTGCAACATTTTCGAATAAATCGTTGGGATCAATGCTTTCATCGTCAGGTGTATCGCCCTGATCCTTGCCTCGATTGATACGGAGGTGGAAAATGCGGCGTAACCAGATTATCGTCTCGCTGGAAAGGTATATCATATATACTATCGCAGCAACGATGAGTGAAATGAATGCTCCGACGGAACCTATTTTATTCTTCAGCAGTTCAACTTCAGCCTCACCGATACTGCCGTGAAGGCTTATGCGGGTTGTTTCTGGAAGAAGGTCTTGAAGGTAATATCCCAGTGCGGAAGTCCAAATCATGATAATAGCACAGTTGAGGAACCATTTCCATAGCCGTACCTTATATATCTGCATTATGCGCAGGGAGGCTGCTAACAGGAAGAGGGGAATCAGGAAGGAAGGTACACCCCAGCAACAGTCGATAAAGAAACGTGCGGTGTATAGTCCCCATTCGCCCATCCAGTTGGCTGCGCGAGCACCTGGGTACCGGGGGAATGCATCGTCTGCACCTGCGGTAACAAGGTGCGAGGCTATGCTGAGAAGTACGAAACAACTGACAAGGAAAAGTGTTGCTCCGAATGCAAAACGCACCAGCTCGCCACGGGACATGCCTTGCCCTGTGGTATCACTGGGGTCGGCATTCATCTCGTTCCACAGGGTGCGGATGCCCTGAATGGCGGAACTGCCGGAGTCAGAGCCTTTGCCCTTGCTCGTTTGTTTGCTTGTGTTTTTATCTTGGTTGGTCTTTGCCATTTATCCGTTACAAGTTTTTCATTTGCAAAAATAGTGGAAAAAAATGGTATTTGAACTGATTTTATCATTTTTTTTGTAAATTTGTGCCCTATGAATAAGATTGTATCGCGCTTTGACAAGAAACTGATTCCTGAATTGGAGTTAGTTCAGTTCGAGGGGCGTATATTTACCGTAGATACGGAAGCGGAGGCAAGGAAGGCAACAGACTTTCTAATGAGGGAGAAGACTGTAGGTGTTGATACCGAGACAAAACCTGTGTTCAAGAAGGGGCGTAAAATGAACCCGGTAGCGTTGATGCAGGTCTCTACACTGGATAGCTGTTTCCTGTTCCGGCTGAATTACATTGGTCTGCCTGATTGTCTGGTTGATTTGCTGGAGAGTGATAAACTGCTGAAAGTCGGATTGTCGCTTCAGGATGATTTCAGACAACTGACCCGCCGCAGGAGTATTAACCCATGCAGATATGTTGAACTGCAGCAAATGGTCAGGGAGTTTGGCATTACCGACATGTCTCTGGCCAAACTGTACGCAAACCTGTTTAACTGCAGGATTAGCAAGTCGCAGCAGTTGAGTAACTGGGAGGCTGATGTGCTTAATGAGAGACAGAAGAGGTATGCCGCAACCGATGCGTGGGCTTGTGTTAGGATTTATAATGAACTGAACAGAATTAAGAAAGAAGGATATGTGTGCGAAATTATACCAGAACCTGATTCTGAAGAAAGGAAAGGCTGAAAGCCTGGGTCGCAGGCATCCCTGGGTATTCTCGGGTGCAGTGCATCATATTGAGGGTGATGCCCGGGAGGGTGACAAATTGCGTGTACTGGACAGCGAGGGACGTTTTGTTGCCATAGGTCATTGGCAGATTGGAAGCATCGCTCTGCGTGTACTGAGTTTTGAAGACGAGGTGATTGACGTTGATTTTTATGCCCGCCGTCTTGCTGTTGCATTTGACGTGAGAAATAAAATAGGTGTAGTAAGAACCGCTGCTGATTATGATGCTGAATGTCGCAATGATATGTACCGATTGGTACATGGCGAGGGGGATTTCCTGCCCGGATTGATTATTGATATGTATGGAGATACTGCCGTCATGCAGGCTCACAGTGTGGGTATGCACGAGGATCGTATGCAGGTTGCCGAAGCCTTGAGGAGAGTCATGGGTAACGAGCTGAAGGCTATATATTACAAAAGCGAGACGACATTGCCATATAAAGCGGAATTAGGTCAGGAGAATGGTTTTATCTATGGCGGTACAGATAATAATGTGGCTGTAGAGAATGGACTTGAATTCCATATTGATTGGCTAAAGGGACAGAAGACCGGATTCTTTGTAGATCAGCGTGATAACCGTACTTTGTTAGAGTCTTACGCTAAGAGTAGGAGGGTGCTGAATATGTTCTGCTATACCGGTGGTTTCAGTGTTTATGCAATGCGTGGAGGTGCCGTTCTGGTGCACAGTGTGGACAGCAGCGCCAAGGCTGTTGATCTGGTACGTGCCAATGTCGAGCTTAATTTCCCCGGGGACAGGAGACATGAGGCATTTGCCGAGGATGCTTTCCGTTTTATTGAAGAAATGGATGGGCGGTATGATTTGGTAATCCTAGATCCGCCTGCATTTGCCAAACATCGTGATGCGCTGAAACAGGCTTTGCGTGGATATACCAGGCTGAATGCCCGTGCAATGGAGAAAATGCCCAGTGGCAGTATCCTGTTTACGTTCTCGTGTTCGCAGGCGGTGAACAAGGATCAGTTCCGTACGGCAATATTTACTGCAGCTGCCCAGGCAGGGCGTAATGTGCGTATCCTGCATCAGTTGCATCAGCCTGCGGATCACCCGATCAACATATATCATCCTGAAGGTGAATACCTGAAAGGATTGGTACTGTATGTCGAATAGAAATTTTTAATTTAAGGATATGAATATCAAGTTTCGTCTGACATTGATGAACTTCCTGGAGTTTGCCGTCTGGGGAGCTTATTTGACATCAATGGGTAACTTTTTGGGATTTGCAGGCCACGGCAGTATTATCGGCTGGTTTTACAGCATCCAGGGTATTGTCAGTATATTTATGCCTGCGTTGATTGGCATCGTTGCGGACAGATGGATGCAGGCTCAGAAACTGCTAAGCCTGTGTCATCTGCTTGCCGGAACATTTATGATTGCGGCAGGATGGTATGGAATGCAGAGTCGTTTTGATATTGCTCCGCTGTTCACATTATATTCGTTCAGCGTTGCGTTCTATATGCCGACTCTGGCATTGAGTAACTCGGTCGCTTTCAATGCCCTGACTATGGAGAAACTGGATACGGTCAAGGCCTTTCCACCAATCCGTATATTCGGAACCATTGGTTTTATCATCAGCATGTGGATTGTTGATGCCGGATTTGCAGGGTTGCTGTCGTTGTTTGTGTCAATACTGAGTTTTAATTGGTTGCATAATATAGGTATTGACTTCCAGCTGTTTGATCCGGCTTCGATAGAAATTGCCCTGCACAATTATCTTTCCAGCATCTCGGGCGAGAGTCAGTTCCTGTATGGTTTGCTGGTAAGGGGTCTGCAAGTCACTTCCGGCCAGTTTATTTGGAGCGGTATCCTGAGTCTTGTGCTTGCTGCATACAGCATGACTTTGCCTGTATGTCCGGTCAAGGGCAGTACGCAGAAGAGTGAGGGTGGAAATACGCTGGTACGAGCTCTGGGGCTTGATTCGTTCAAACTGTTCAGAGATCACCGCATGGCGATATTCTTCATCTTCAGTATGTTGCTGGGTGTAAGCCTGCAGATTACAAACGGATATGCCAATCCCTTTATTACTTCGTTTAAGGGTATTAAGGAGTTTGCCCACACGTTTGGAGCAATGCACGCCAACATCCTGATTTCGATTTCGCAAATCAGCGAGACGTGTTGTATTCTGCTTATTCCGTTCTTCCTGAAGAAATTTGGCATCAAGAAGGTAATGATGATTGCTATGTTTGCATGGGTGCTGCGTTTCGGATTCTTCGGGCTTGGTGATACCGGTCCAGGTGTGTGGATGTTTGTTCTGAGCTGTCTGGTTTACGGTGTGGCATTTGACTTCTTCAACGTCAGCGGTGCCTTGTATGTTGACCAGAATACGGATATTGACATACGAAGTTCGGCACAGGGCTTGTTTATGATGATGACTAATGGCTTGGGGGCATCTATCGGTACTTTGTCGGCTCAGGCAATTGTCAATCATTTTGTGGATTTCGAAGCTGATGCTACTGCAAACCTGCCCATGTGGAGGACATGCTGGTTTATATTCTCGGCATACGCACTGATAGTTTTGATACTGTTTACGGTTATCTTCCGTGAAGAGAAGGTGAAATGAAGGAAATAAGGTTTTTCTATGACCCTGACCTGGACGGTGTGTTGCCAAAAGAAGAAGCGGCACATGCTGTCCGTGTCCTACGGCTGAAGGCTGGCGATGAGATGTATGTGATGGATGGGAAGGGAATGTTCTGTCGCACCGTAATAACGACGGCTGAAAATCACCATTGTCTGTATAGCATTGTCGAGAGTATGCCTCAGGAGCGTGCATGGAGCGGTAATATCCATCTTGCCATCGCACCGACAAAACTGAATGACCGTATGGAATGGCTGGCCGAGAAGGCAACGGAAATTGGATTGGATGAGTTGACATTTCTGGATACGCGCTTAGGTGAACGCAAGGTTATTAAGACCGACCGGATTGAGCGTATTGTTGTATCTGCTGTCAAACAGTCCCACAAGGCGTGGATACCGACAGTAAACGGTATGATGTCGTTCAGGGATTTTGTAACAGAACAGAGTGCCAAGGTGGTGAAGTCACCCCCGGGGAAAGAACTATTTATTTGCCACTGTTATGACGAGGGTGAGGAGAAACCATTTCTGATGGATGTACTGGAGCCTGGTGTCAATGCTGTTGTCATGATTGGCCCTGAGGGAGACTTCGGCTTGGACGAGGTGAAATTTGCACAGGAGCATGGCTTTGTTTCGGTAAGTCTGGGAAGGAGCCGCCTGCGTACGGAAACAGCAGGGCTTGCGGCAGTGCACATGATGCAGATAATGAATCGGAAATGAGGATAGAATGCTAATTGATAATTTTTTTGACCAATGAACAGGAAGGTTGTTGTTTCACTGACGGTTGTTGCCATACTAATGGCTAACGTTGTCCTGTACTGTATTTTCTTCCGCGACAGCGATGCACGCTCGATGGTTCCTGACGATGCAACGGGTGTCGCAGTATTGGACGTACGCAGGTTGGTAAAGGAAGCTGACATTGACGAGAGCAAGCTTAAGGATATTGATAATGATACAGGCATAGACTTTGCAAACAAAGTTTATGGTTTTATGACTAAGTCTGGAAATGTTGGCTTTGCTGCCTTGGTGTCAAATGACGATGATCTGGATGACTGTCTTAGCGACAAACGCACAAGGCGTGGATTGACATTTGGCATGATGGGAAGTTTTATTGCCTGCCATGATTCCAAGCGTGTATTGCTGATGGGCCCGATGGCTTCGCTCAAGGATGAGGTTCTGCTGGACGAGATGATTGCATTGATGGACAAGGAGTCGGAGAATTGTGCTCTTCTTGATAGCATTGACGACAGTAAGTTTCCACTGACTGTACGTTTTACGATGGAGGCGTTACCCGAGCGTTTCTGCAACCTGATTATACCAGGTTTTCCTGACGGTTTTGATATGTCGAAGGTCCAGATAAACATGGACGGTACTGTCAAGGACAAGCAGATTAGCATGCATACTGATGTGGTAACAGGTTCGTCGTTGGTTAACAAGCATCTGAACGAACTGCTTGACTGTCTGAAACCAATGGATGCATCTATGCTTAGCATAACAGGAGCCAAGCCCGTTGTATGGTTCGGCATGGGAGTCAGGGGCAATGATATGCTGCATTTCCTGCGCAGGAACGAGTTGACAAGAGCGGCTATGATTGGAATTAATATGAATATTGATGCTGACCGTATGCTAAGCGTAATTGACGGGGATGTGTGTGTAAATATCACGGAACTGAGCCTGCATAAGTTCTCGTATCAAATTCTTGCACGTGTTACTGACGGAAAATTCATGGAGAACGAAAGTGAATGGAACAGGGATGTAATCAAGGCGCATATAGGTCTGGCTGATAAAAATACTTTGTATGCGACTAATACAACAAGGTTGATTCCTAATACTGCGGTGTATAATACGAATGTTGTCTTGCAAAATGTATATAATGACATAAGGGGCAGTTTGTTATATCTGAGAGTTGACACTGGGGTGCTGTGGAACAATATTGCTCCCCTGTTGGCAGCACTGGGATATTCGAACAAGGTGTATAGCACTTTGTGTGAAATAGGTAGCGTGTGTTTCCGTATGGATGAGAGTGGTGCCTGGCTGGAGTGGAACCTGAACTCGGATATGAATGATTTGGTAGGCAAATGGATAGAATAACTCTTGATAATGTCGTGCCTGACGTTTTTGCCGGCAACAATGGTTTGGTGAGCGATGTATGGAGGCGTAGTGTGAGTTTTGACAAGGGCAGAACCTATCTGGTTGAAGCCGCAAGCGGTACCGGCAAGAGTACTATGTGCAGCTATATTATTGGATACCGGAACGACTATAGCGGACGTATTATGTTCGATGACACGGATATTAGGTCATTTGACGATGCCGGATGGTCGCGTATAAGACAGCGCAGTATTTCACTCTTGTTTCAAGAGTTGCGTCTGTTTCCCGAATTGACTGCTTGGGAGAATATTGCAATCAAGAACCAGTTGACTGGATTCAGGTCGGATTTGGAAATCAAGGATTGGTTTGCTCGTCTTGGCATAGCTGACAAGATGCAGAGTCCACTGGGACAGATGAGCTTTGGTCAACAGCAGCGCGTTGCAATGATAAGGGCATTGGTTCAGCCATTTGATTTTATCTTGGTTGACGAGCCTATATCCCATCTTGACGATGACAATTCGCGCATTATGGCGGAAATTATGCACGAAGAAGCCACGAAACAGGGCGCTGGTGTAATTGTCACAAGTATAGGCAAACACATGAATAATCTGAAGTATGACTGCATTATAAAGTTATAGGGTATGAGATTGATTTGGAAACTTTTGCGCCAACATATCAGCATATTGCAGCTTGCAGGATTCTTTGTCGCTAATTTGTTGGGGATGCTGATTGTATTGCTTGCAATGCAGTTTTATCAGGATTTGGGACCAGTTTTTACGTCCAAGGACAGTTTCATTCATGACGATTACCTGATAGCATCCAAGCGTATCAGTTCAATGGGTGGACTGACCGGTGGCGAGACCAGTTCGTTTAC
>AUXO018100219.1_pt1 | contig 10318 bp, 8 predicted proteins | sample 768731 | NCBI WGS metagenome assembly AUXO01 (sample SAMN02715735, study PRJNA202380) | gut metagenome | biome: sheep rumen | host: Ovis aries | place: New Zealand: Palmerston North | reverse complement strand
CAGGTTGAAGAAATGGGTGGCGATATTCAATGTGTTGAAATATCTGCAAAAACAAAAATGGGTCTGGATAAATTAGAAGAAGCAATTTTATTACAGGCAGAAATTATGGATTTAAAAGCGGACCCTGATATGTTGGCATCCGCATTTGTAGTAGAGGCAAAAATGGAAAAAGGCCTGGGCGCGGTTGCAACTGTTTTAATGCGCCAGGGAACATTATCTGTTGGTGATGTGTTTGTTGTTGGCGAAACATTTGGACGTGTTCGCGGTTTGATAAATTCAAATGGCGTGCGTGTTAAATCTGTAAAACCGGGTCAACCGGCAATGGTTTTAGGATTGGAATCTGTCCCATCTGCAGGTGATGAATTACACGTTATGGAAAACGAAGCACAAACACGTGAAGTTGCTGCATATCGCGTTCAAAAAGCAAAAGACAAAGCGAACGCAGTTAAACGTTCATCTTTGGAAGAATTGTTTGCAAAACGCGATGAAACAAAAAAGTTAACATTGCCAATTATTTTACGTGCAGACGTTCAAGGTTCTGTTGAGGCAATTTCTGATATGTTGCGTGGATTTAACTCTGACAAAGCAGCGGTTGAATTATTGTCTGCCGGTGTCGGTCAAATTACCGAAGGTGATATACGTTTGGCTACTGCATCTGGGGCGGTTATAATTGCGTTTAATGTTCGTGGTGATTCTGCGGTTCGTGATATGGCACGCAAAAATAATGTGGATATTCGTTATCACAGTGTTGTATATCGTATTACAGATGAAATCAAAGAAATATTATCTGGTAAATTGGCACCTGAAAAACGTGAAAACTTTATCGGATATGCCGATGTTATCGCATTATTCACAGTTGGCAAAGGCACACGTGTCGCGGGTTGTCGTGTCAGCGAAGGCACAATTAAAAAATCTGCATTTGTACGTCTGTTGCGCAACAATGTTGTGATTTATGACGGTAAAATTGGTGAATTAAGACGTGAAAAGAACGAAGTTAACGAAGTATCAAACGGTGTTGAATTCGGTATGAGTTTTGATAAATACAATGACTTAAAAGAAGGCGACCGTGTTGAATGTTACGAGGTTCAAGAAGTTCGCGCACAATTATAAACACATAAAAAAACGCCCGTTTGGGCGTTTTTTTTTAACCACGTAATTTTGCATTACATTTTGTTTCAACATTTTTAATTACTTTATCTTGAATTTCTAACAACTCAGAATCAGACATATTATGGTCTGGATAAATTGTAATTGTAAATGCAATTGATTTATTATTATCGCCCATATCAAACGCATCAAATATCACAGCATTTGAAATACGCCCATCGGCAGAAATTGCCGTTGATACAATTTTATCTGATGGAAAATCGTGGGCAACAACAAACGCAAAATCACGTTTGATTGGCATAAATTCGGTCACTGGTATTTTCGCATACTTCGGATTTTGTGGCAAATTATTTATGTCTTCAACAATTGCAACAAACACTTTTGTTTTAATATGCATTTGTTTTGCAACATTTGGATGTAATGCACCAAATTCACCAATCACACGTTTACCCTGAACAATTCTGCCATATTGATATGGATGTGCCCATAATGGCGCATTTGTTGTATCAATTGTATATTTTTGCGCACCAATTAAAGACAACAAATCAGATTTTACATCAAAAATATCAACACTGCGATTACGTTTTTGCCAATGTTTTTGTGATGTTTCACCGCTGCGAATTATACAAATTGATGTATGTTGTTCATTTGGCATATCGCCATCAAACACAGTTCCCAATTCAAATATATTCAAATCAGAAAAACCACGTTTTTCATTTTTTTCAACAGCAATCAATAAATTCCCTAACAAATTATTACGCGCAGTATCTAAATCTACAATAATTGGATTTGCGATTGGAATTATTGGTTTATCTGTTAAAATCTTTTCAATTTTTGAATTACCGAAACCAAAAGTAATCACCTCGTTCAATCCACGATTTGCCAATTTTTGTTTCAAAGACACGTTCATATCATTATGTGTCACAGATATTGTATTTTCAGACATTTCCTGTAAACCGATTTTTTCATATCCATAAATACGAATCAATTCAGATACTATATTTTCAGGAATCACAACATCTGTTCTTTGTGGATTTGGCACGATTATCCAATCGCCATTTTTATTTTCAGACACATCAAAATGCAAACGTTGCAAAATATCACGTTGTGTTTTTTCATCTAAATCAATACCTGTTTTTTGTTTGAACAGTTTCGGACTATACACCACAGATTCCGGTGTATAGGACGTACGCCCTGCAACAGATACATTAACAATTTCACCGCCACATGTATCTGTAATAATCTTTGCCGCCAAAGATAACGCAGCCAATGTTCCACCTGGGTTTATTCCGCGTTCATAACGATACGAAGAATCCGTAGATATCCCATGTCTTTTTGATGATTTACGAATTGACACTGGGTTAAAGTACGCAGATTCCAATATGATATTTTTTGTCTTGTCACTGGTCATACCACGTGCGCCACCAACAACACCAGCCAAAGCCAAAACGCCTGCATCATCACAAATTACCAAATCTTTATCACATAATTCATGTTCGTTTCCAAACAAATCTGTGAATTTTTCGCCATTTTTCGCCATACGCACAGTTATATCGCCAACAATTTCATCCGCATCAAAACAATGCATTGGTTGTGCCAAATCATAACAAATATAATTCGTTGCATCTATCGGTGCATTTTTTGGGTTTATACCCGCAGACAATAAACGCGATTGAATTGTTTTATTTGACGGGGAATTTTTAATTCCATGAATTTCGCAAAAACGGTATGTTGGACACGCGTCAGGTGCCAATAAATTAACCTTGCGTTCACCTTTGACTTCTTTTAACAAATCAATTTTGTTTTCAATATATTTGCCTGCACCCGCTGCGGATAAATCCAGCGCAATTCCACGCACAGCCAAATAATCAGGACGATTTGGTGTAATAGACGTTTCTAAAATCGCAGATGCATTATCACGCAACGCAGATATCGGTTGTCCAATTGTTTCAATTTTTTCATCCAATTCGATAATTCCACTGTGATCTTCACTGATACCTAATTCTTTTGCAGAACACATCATACCATCAGATACAACACCACGCAATTTACCAGATTGAATCACAACATCACCAATTTTACACCCTGGCATCGCCAACGCAGAAACCAAACCAACGCGAACATTTGGCGCACCACATACAACCTGACGCAATTTGCCAGACCCATCATCCACCATTAACACATGCAAATGATCTGAATTTTCATGCGGTTTGCACTCAACAATTTTTGCAGCAATTGGTAAAATAGGGTTGTATAAATCTTCAACCTCTAACCCAATGGCGTTTAATTTATCAGATATTTCTTCTGGGGTTAAATTTGTATCCAGATATTGTTTTAACCAAGAATAAGACCATTTCATTTTATTACCCCTTTATTAAAAACCACTGTTTTTTAACCAGCGCACATCACCGTCATAAAATGCACGTATATCATTTAAACCATATTTCAACATCGCCATACGATCCCATCCAAATCCAAACGCAAATCCCTGATATTCATCTGGATTTATCTTACAATTACGTAAAACATTTGGATGAACCATACCGGCACCACCTAATTCAATCCATTTTCCTTTGTCCCATTTCATATCAAATTCAATAGATGGCTCTGTGAACGGGAAATAAGACGGACGAATACGGATTTCAATTTCACGTTCAAAAAATCGTGACAATAAATTTCTTAACGTAGCAACCAAATCAGACATTGTTATATTTTTATCAACATATAAACCTTCCATTTGACCGAACATCGCAGAATGTGTTGCATCCAATTCTTTACGATAAGTCGAACCAATTGCAAAAATCTTTATTGGTGCGCCAATTTTTTCCATCGCGCGAATTTGAATCGCAGATGTTTGTGTTCTCATAACATTACCGTTTTTCAAAAAGAAAGTATCTTGCATATCACGGGCAGGGTGATATTCCGGGGTATTCAACGCGGTAAAATTATGCCAATCATCTTCTATCTCTGGTCCGGTACACAGTGTAAAACCGAAAGATTCCAAAATCGCAGACAATTCTTTTAATGATTGTGTTAATGGATGCAATGTTCCATGATTTTGCGGTTCATTATCCAACGTCACATCAACATATTCTGTTGCCAACTTTGCATTTAACGCCGCCAATTCTAATTCGTTTTGTTTTTCTTTAAACAATTGACGTAGTTCGCTGTTTTCTGCATTAATTGCCGCGCGTTCATCGTTTGATAAATTCGCCATATTTTTTAATTGCAATGTCATTGTTCCGTTTTTACCGAACGTATCAGAATATAATTTCTGTAAATCTTCCAACGTTTTTGTATTTTTAATTTTATCTTTCATTTTTTCCCCGTTTATTAAAAAAACAGACCGTAATACTTTACGGTCTTTATTTTGACAAAACAAACATCTGCCGTAAAGCACTATTTTGCATTATCGGCAATAAATCGTTTTGCTGTATCAATCAACGTATCGAAGTTTTTATCAGCATCATACGCCATTTGGGCCAACACTTTGCGGTCCAAATTAATACCTGCCTTTTTCAAACCGTTCATAAATTGACTATAAGTCAAACCATTGCCACGTACCGCAGCATTAATACGAACAATCCACAAAGAACGAAAATCGCGTTTCTTTTGACGGCGATCACGATATGCATATTGTCCTGCCTTTTCGGTTTTTTCACGTGCTGCACGATATGTTGAATGATGGCGTCCCAAATAACCTTTGGCACGTTCCAATATCTTGTTATGTTTTTGCTTAACGGTTGTTCCGCGTTTTACTCTTGCCATAATTGCCCCCTTTATTTCAATCCATATGGAGCCAAGATTTTGGCCTGACCCATCATGTTATCGTTCAAATACTGTGGCTTTGTTCCAGCGTTATTTGCGCGTTTGGAATGATGCGACAGACATTTATGGTGAGCATTTCTAGCAACGCGAACCTTTCCCGTTGCAGTCATAGACGCACGCTTTTTCAGGTACGATTTTGTTTTTAATTTTGGCATTTTTAATCCTTTTAGTTAATACCTCGTGGCAATGCCTTGCCATGTCGGATGTGCTTATTTTGACATATTAAAAAGAAAAATCAAGTTTTTATTGAATATTACCTTTTTTGCGTTAAAGTATTACGTATGATACGTGACAAATCAACTTATAAACTAAAACGAATTATACACGCTGCAATTGCTGCGGTTGCTTTTTCAGTATTTATCATATATGTAATGGTTGCAAAACCAAACTATAACATTATGAACGGGGCGGCACACATATTTTTACCAATTGCAAACGGTGTTGGTAATGTTATTACATGGCCTGTACGTGCGGTTGGAAATGGTGTAAAATGGGTCAAAGAAACATCAAATTTACGTACAGAAAACAAAAGATTACGTAAAAAATTGGATGAAATGTTGGCAAATCAAAATGCATGCGATATTGCAATCTTAGAAAACAAAAAATTGGAAAACGAAATAAACATAAAACACGCATCTCCTTATAATACAGTTATCGCAGACATTTTATTTGATGATGCGGCATTTCATCATAACAGTTTCTTGATTAACCGTGGAAAACGGCATGGATTAAATCGTGGGATGGTTGTTGTATCTTTTGATAATCGTCTGGTTGGAACGATATCAGATTGTGGTTCACAATTTTGCCGTGTTCGTGCATTAACCGATTCTGATACTAACATTGCGGTCAGGATTAGTGGTGCGGATATTTCTGGTTTCTTGCGTGGCAATGGCAAATCTGCCGCAGATATTGGTTTTTTCAGTGACACTCAATTTATTGCACGCCCTGGGTTAAAGGTTATAACTTCAAACATCAGTGGTGTTTTACCATCTGGCATATATATCGGCGATACAACAGAAAACAATCGTGTTGATGTGTTAAGACCAAATAATATATCACGTGTTATGGTATTACAATATAACGATATGGATTCTTACCAATAATGTACAAAATTATACCTTTTTTAAAAAAATCGTTGCCATTTTTAATGACATTATTTTTGTGGCGTATGTCTGTGCATTTTTGGAATCCGGCTGGGATATTGGCATTAATACCAATATTTTATTATACGTTTGTCCGGCATACTAAATGGTTTGCATTATTTGGTTTTATTTTTTGTTTTTTAATTGACTATCGTTGTAATTTACCATTATTTTGGTCATGTATTTATTGTCTGTTTTACGCTGCTGATGGATTTCAAAATTACATAGATATTGAACACATGGATAATAACGCCCAATTTGGATTTATGTTTTTTTCTGGTTTGGGAATAATATTGTTAATATTTTCTGGATTGACGTGGCTAAATCTTGTAAATAATATATGGTTGTTTTTATGGTTAAACGTATTATACATACCAATAACACATTTAGATAATTGGGCAAAACAATGATAGATACCGAGGTTGCACGTACCTTTGACAGACGCAGCGCACTGTTTTTAACAGGTGGCGCAGTGTTAACATCTGTGTTAATTTTGCGTATGTTGCAAATGCAGGTTTTTGAATACAAAAATTATTTGAAAAAAAGTGAAAACAATTCTTTTCGTATTCAAAACATAATGCCTAAACGTGGCAGTATTTTATCAGAATCTGGGTCTGTAATTTCCAGGGATGCACCAATATATCGCATTTATCTAATACCAGAAGAATCTGATGACATACAATCTGCATTGGATATTATTGAAAAAGATTTAAATTTGCGCAAAAAAACCATTGAACGAATTTGGCGTAATATAAAAAAACAGGCACCTTTTCAACCAGTATTAATCACAGAAAATTCTGATTGGAATACATTGGCACGTTTATCTGCAAAAAATATTCCAGGAATTTACATTGGAAATGGTTTTTCACGTGTTTACGAAATGGGACCTGCTGGGGCTCAGGTTTTTGGTTATGTTGGCGCGCCAAATAAACCGGTTGCAAATACACCATTTTTTACAACAGGTATAAACGGTTTGGAAAAAAGATTTAATGATGATATGGCTGGCACAAACGGTCAAACTGTTCTGGTAACAAATGCTGTTGGTCGTATTACTGGCGAAGACAAAACACAATTTGTTGCGCCAATTGTTGGGCACGATATAAAAACAACTATACGTGATAATATACAAAAAGTATTGTATGATTCTTTGGTAATGAATCATGCGGGTTGCGGTGTTGTATTGGATATTGAAAACGGAAATATTCTGGCAATGGCATCCAGTCCAAGTTTTGATGCAAATAAATTTAAAACAGATGATGGCGAAGAATATATTGCATCATTAATGGACGATGTTGCAAAACCTTTTATGAATAAAACAATCGAAGGTTTATATCCACCCGGCTCTACATTTAAAATAGTGGTTGCTTTGGCGGCATTGGAAAGTGGCGCAATATCACCAAAAGAAAGTGTATTTTGTCGTGGATTTTGGGAATATGGTAAACATAAATATCACTGTTGGGAAAAACATGGTCATGGACGTGTTGATTTATACGGTGCATTAAAACATTCTTGCGACACATATTTTTATCAACTGGCATTAAAAATAGGAATTGATGCGATAAAAAGTATGGCATTAAAACTGGGGTTAAATCAAAAATATATGGACGATGTTTTGGCACATGAAATGCCAGGTATTATTCCAGACAGACGATGGAAGGAAAAAAATGTTGGTGCATCGTGGGTTCACGGTGATACTGTTATTTCTGGCATTGGTCAGGGTTTTATTTTAACGAACTGTCTGCAATTGGCGGTAATGATGGCACGCGTTGCGTCAAACAAACAAATAAAACCACGTTTGATATATTCTGATGAAATTCCGAACTTTCCAGATTTAGGATTACAAGAAAAAAACATAAAACATGTTTTAACAGGTCTGGAACAGGTCACACAAAAAGGCGGCACCGCATCAGGCAGTGCCATCAATGTTCACGGTAAAAAAATGGGCGGTAAAACTGGTACATCCCAGGTTCGCAATATTTCAAAGAAAGAACGTGCAAGTGGTGTTTTAACAAACAGTCAATTAAAATGGAATATGCGCAATCATGGATTATTTGTTGGATACGCACCAACAGATGCCCCAAAATACGCTGCATGCGTGATAATGGAACATGCCGGTGGTTCTACACCTGCGGCACGCGCTGTATCAAAAATAATGAAGGAATTATTAAAATAAAATGTCAACAACAACACGCGTTTCTAATGCAAACATGATGAATTTCAGTGAAAAATTATCACGTTTTTCATTGGTATTGTTTATACCAATGTGTGTTGTTTTAATGCTATCAATTGTTGTTCTGTTCAGTGCAGGTGGTGGTTCATGGACACCGTTCGCGATGTCGCAATTATTAAAAATAATTTTTGGATTATTTGTATTCTTTTTTGTATCTTTTTCAAACATCAAGACATGGATAAAATCTGCATATTTTATTTATGCGATTGCTTTAATTTTAGTTATTTTAGTGACTTTTATCGGTGATGTTGGTATGGGTGCACAACGATGGTTATCAATTGGCGGTATAAATATTCAACCATCAGAATTTATAAAAATTGCACTGGTATTGGCATTGGCACGTTATTTTGCATGGCAAAACAGTGTTGAATTATCACAATTCAAAAATTATTTAATACCGATATTTATGCTGTTAGTCCCATTTTTATTGATTTGTGCACAACCAGATTTGGGTACTGGCATATCATTGGGTTTAATTACAGTTGGTATGTTTTATATTGTTGGTGCAAATAAAAAATGGTTTTTAATTGCTGGAATTTTAGGTTTATTGGCGGCACCTGTTATTTGGTATGGTGGCATGCATGATTATCAACGAAATCGTATTATAACTTTTATAAACCCAGAAATGGATGCACGCGGGGCAGGGTACCAAATAAATCAGGCAAAAATAGCATTTGGCTCTGGCGGAATAATTGGCAAAGGATATATGTCTGGAACCCAGGCACAACAATCGTTTTTACCAGAAAAACAAACAGATTTTATATTCACGATGTTGGGTGAAGAATTTGGATTTATTGGTGCATTTATGTTATTAATGATATATACATTTATTGTAATTATGCTGTTTTGGGCGGCAAAAACATGCCGAAACAGATTTGGTCAATTAATATGTTTTGGTTTTATGTTGAACTTTTTCATTTATTATTTTATAAATATATCTATGGTTCTTGGAATATTACCGACAGTTGGTGTTCCATTACCATTAATGTCTTTTGGTGGCAGCAGTTTGATATCATTATTATTTGGTTTTGGTTTATGTCAAAATGCACACATCCACAAAGACCAACAATTATCATCCAGGGGGTTTTAAAATGAATCTGTTAATCGTCGAATCACCATCCAAGGCAAAAACTATTGAAAAATACCTGGGGTCAGGTTGGCGTGTTATTGCATCTGTTGGACATGTTCGTGATTTAGTTCCCGAATCTGGCAGTGTTGATACAGAACATGATTTTGCCCCAAAATGGCAAATTATGCCCGGCAAAGAAAAACAAATTAAATTGATAATTGATGAAATAAAAAAGGCAGATAATATATATCTGGCATCCGATCCGGACCGCGAAGGTGAAGCCATCGCATGGCATATTAATGATATTTTAACTGCACGCAAAGTATTAAATGGTAAAAATATTTATCGTGTCGCATTTCATGAAATAACCAAACATGCAATTGTTGATGCAATTAATCATCCACGTGAAATTGATAAAAATCTGGTTGATGCATATCTGGTTCGCAGAATATTAGATTATTTAATTGGATTTGGAATTTCACCATTGTTATGGAAGAAAAATCTGGGTAAATCTGCGGGTCGTGTTCAAAGTGTTGCCGTCAGATTGGTTATTGACCGTGAAAAAGAAATTGAAAGTTTTAAACCAGTTGAATATTGGAATATAACCGCAAATTGTGAAAAAGATAAAAATAAATTTGATGCAAATTTAATTAAATTTGATGATCGTAAAATTGAAAAAATGACGTTAGAAAATAAAACCATGGTTGATGATATTTTATCATCATTAAATACCCCAACCATTGGCACAGTTTCAAATATTGATAAAAAGAAAACTCAACGTCATGCATATGCGCCATTTACAACATCAACATTACAACAAGATGCAGCGAATAAATTACATTTTTCATCTAAACGAACTATGGCAACAGCGCAAAAGTTATACGAGGCAGGATTTATCACGTATATGCGAACTGATGCAACAAATTTGTCTGTTGATGCAGT
>AUXO013334434.1_pt1 | contig 10318 bp, 3 predicted proteins | sample 768731 | NCBI WGS metagenome assembly AUXO01 (sample SAMN02715735, study PRJNA202380) | gut metagenome | biome: sheep rumen | host: Ovis aries | place: New Zealand: Palmerston North | reverse complement strand
ACAGATGAAGACACAAATAAAAACATAACTAAGCTTTATGGAGACACCATTGATTTAGGTGATGTAACAAAAGTTACTAATGCTGGCGCTATTTCAACCACCTCATTAACCACAAGTGGAGACATCATTAGTACTGATGGAAGCTTAAAAACAGAAAAACAAGATATTTATGAAAAGAACCAGGCGCTTAATACAAGATATTCTGGTAAGTTATCAATAATTCCTTATACTTTTTTGTTTGATGGTGTAGACCACAAAGAAATTAACCCAAATTCACTTAGTGGACATAAAACATATCAAATTATTAAGGATGGGTATCGTTGTTTAGGAATTGTAGGACATAATTATAATTATGCTAATTCAAACTCAGAAATTGATTCTTCTTATGTTTTAGAATGGGAGCTTTTTCCAAATAATTTAACAGATGGACAAGTAACTTTACAATTAGATATTAGAAATTTATCAAGTAAGAAAATAGATGTAAAATTAGTTGTATATCTACTTTGGGAAAAAATAGTCTAGGAGGTGACTATCAATGAATACAGATTTTATCGGCTTCAGCTTTGATGGTATCCATTCTAGTGACCTCAACATTTTAAGAGTTTCAAATGGAGACCGATATAATGAAGCTCTTTTTCCAGAAATAGAAGATTTAACCGTCGATATTCCTGGCGGCAATGGCACATATTATTATGGAACTCGTTATGTAAAAAGAAATTTTGAAATTTCAATTGCATATGATAGTGTAACTGAAACGCAGTTTCGTAATATTCGTAGGCTTTTTGGTCAACAAGCGATTTGTCCTTTGATTTTTGATGAAAGACCGTATAAGGTCTATATGGCAAAAGTTGAAAGTCCAATTGAACTTGAATATATTTGTTTTGACGAGCCTATGAAAGAACCTTTTTCTCAAATAAATCCAGAAGACCCATTACCAGATGGCGTTCGTTGGATTAATAATGAAGATATACGAGAAAAGGAAAAGATAGACCCCTGGATTTATACAGGAGGAACACAGCGTATTTATAAAGGCGAAGGAACAATTAATTTTGTATGTTATTTTCCTTTCGCAAAACAACAATATAAAACAATTGAAGAATATGAAGGTAAGTATGGAAATATAGATGAATGGGTTGCTTCAAGTGGAATTGTAAGTCAAGATATTTTTGAAGAAATGCAAATAGATCAATATAATCCGTTAGAACAGTCAGGTGATAAATATACCTCGAGAATTTACACTTATAATCCTGGCGATATAGATGCACCATACTATCTATTTATCCCATATAATAACAGCTCTGCAATTACTGCAGAAAGTGGTAACCTAATTTACATACTTACAGATGGATATGAGGAAATGAGAATAAAGCCATTTACTGCTGATACAACAGATTTAAAAGTAGAAAATGGAATTATTATAGATACAAGAGGAGAGTTAATCCAAGGAGTTTATTACGATTATATAACAAAAACTTGGAAACTTACAGGAAATGTCTATAACAAATATATCGAGTCTGGTAAATTTGGAAAAATCAGACACGGAAATAAATTTGAGTTTGGACATCAAGGAATTTATATGAATTGTGGACCTTTTAGCGAAGAAGACAAAGAAAAAGGAAAGGTTCCCGCAATTTTCTATAATTATTTATACTATTAAGGAGGGAAAAGGCGTTGAATCAAATACTAAACAGACCTTATGAAATTTCGGTTTGGGAAGATAGACTTGTAGACGATAAGAAATACTACGAAGAAGTCAAAATAGCCACAATTGGTTCTAATACTATGATGGCGCCGCACCGAGTTTATAGTCCAACACTGACTAAAAACGTAAACGGTGAAATTACCCTTTCTTTTCAATTAACGCATCGTTATTATGATGAAGTTTTAGGGAAAATTATTACAAACCCTATTGAAAAATATTTAGTTAATGAAAGAAAAGTTAAACTTAATTATGATGGCGAATGGTATGACTTCATTATTAAGAACTGTGATGAAAGTTCTGAAAATGTGTTTTCTTATGAGTTAACAAGTCTTTTTGTTAATGAATTATCAAAAGTTGGTTATAATACTGTTTTATCTAATGAGCTACAAAATAACTTTGGAACAATCTTTGAACTTAGTGAAGCAGTTGTTAAAGATACAGATTGGGTAATAGATAGAGAAAACTCTGACATTATTCAACAATTTGTAGCTGAACCATTATATAGATTTACATTGAGTGCAGCTGTTCCAGCAGAGCAGGTTAAGCGTCTTGATGGAGGCGCGCCAGCCGGTATAGCACAAGATGATACACTTTTGGTTTTTTATAGTCAGATTAAAAATAAGAAAACAAATAATTTTCAATTTTTAAAGCTTTCTGATAAAGAAAACAAAAAGTTTACTTTTGACGATAATAATGTAGCTACTGGTATCAATTACGAGTTTATAAATGATATAGAGTTTGATAAGGAAGGCCCAAATTTCAAATTAGGCACAGTTAATTTTACAGTTGATAGTAAGCTACCTTTAAATCTTGAGTATCAAGGTTATAGATTAGCATATAATCAACGTACAACATATGATACTATCACAGAAAGACCTGTTACCATATATAGGATTCCAGAAACAGATAACAGTGATGAAAATGTTATTTACAAATATACAGACTATGAATATGCTAGCTCTGATGTAATTACAAATTTTGTGACTAACGGTTCTGGATTCAACATTTATTCCAATGGTAGTTTAGAAGGTTGGACAAATGCTACACAATCTGTTCCTCTTGGGAACGATAAAGGATTACAAGAACTATCTTTAACAACTTATCCTACAATTAATCAAAATCAACTATTAAGTAATTTATCAAATTATGGAAAAATTGAAGGATTTTTAAGATTACAATTCCACGGAGTTCTTGATAAGTCAGACCCAAAATGTTATAAAAACTATTATTATAACGATGGAATTAAAGACAGCGCAGATAGAATTGGCAGCTTTTCTAAAGGCGAAAAATATGTTTTAAGAACCCGCTTTGGTGTTTCTACAGATAAAGATGGGCAACCAATGGATTATACCTATACCAAAACAAACCCCGATGATACAGGTGGTGTAGGCGGCATTAGAGCCATTATCGCCAAATATACTTTAGAAGAAGCTACAACAGTAACAGATGGAAATACTGTTGTTTCCTATCTCCATACAATAGACCCAAAAGAAATTTATTTTGATTTTAATGGTACTTTTACCAAAAAGAATAGTGTAATAAATACTGGAGTTTTTACTACTGCAGAAGTTGAAAAAGACGGAGTGGTAGGCTATCCATTCTATAAAGATGAACAAACTGGAGTAATTTCTACACCTTCTTTAAATACTTGTTATGTAGATAGAAGAAAACCAAACAAGGAATATGTATGGAACAGTCAGAAAGAACTTTATGTAGAAAATTCAACTAGTGATAGCTTTTTAGATTATTACTATACTACTGCGGAATGTCAGAAACCTTTATCTAATACTGATTTACAAGACCCTACAACAAAAATTGGGATTTTCATATATGTAGATAATAACAATTTAGTAGGAAATTATGTTTTTGTAAATGATATACAAATTTTTAAATATAGAGAAGATGCTGATAAAGAACCAGTTTTAATAGGAAACATTCCAAAATCTACAGCTTTACAAACGGATTATTATTATCAAAAGCCTGCAGAAGGCACGGCCGCAGAAGATATTGAAACATTTAGTAGTTTAGAAGCTATTGCAGATTACTTAAATGTACCAGTATCGGAAATTAAGCCTTACTATAATGAAAATTATGAAAAGGTTTCATCAATAGAAGCCTCTCAATCGAATATATTTAATATAATTCAAGACCTTTGTGAAACTTTTGAATGTTGGGCAAAATTCAATATTGCTCACGATGAAACGGGAAAAATAAAAGTTGATAGCGAAGGCGCGCCTTTGAAAACGATTAGTTTCCACAAATATAGTGGAAAGGATAACTATTCAGGATTTAAGTATGGTATTAATCTTAATACTGTAGAAAGAACGTTCGATTCTAATGAATATGTTTCTAAATTAATTGTAGAACCTGTTGAATTAGAGGTTACTGAAGGCGGAACATTAACAATAGCTAATGCTAGCTCTAACCCTAGTGGTGAAAACTATATTTTAAACTTCTCTTATTACTTAAATCAAGGATTAATTACTAACAGAGAAGAATTTACTAAGGATTTATATCAATTTTATAATGACTTAAAAGAAGTAAATGATAAATATAAAGTAAATTCAGCAGAAGCTACTTTATTAGCATTATCACTATCAAAAGCGACCGCGCGCCTCAACACATATACTTCAATGGTAGATGAGGCTGCGACAGATATAACTGAAGCACAGAATGAGTTTGTTGATTTAGTAGGTACTTCTTATGAAAATTATGTAACTACTAATGGACTTGTTTTAGTAATTAATACAGATGACGGATGGAATTTTACTTATCCAAAAGGTTTAGGAAATTTAGATGTAGGATTTTTCTCAGAACAAAAAGAAGAATTAGAGTTTGATATAGAAGCTGGACCAAAGTCATCTGAGTCACAAATAGATGAAATATTTATAGTTGAGGGCACTCCAAAATATATTGCAATTAATGAAGTTACAGGTTATACTCCAAATGCAGAAGGAAACGTAGATAAAACCGATGTAGCTTTCAAGGATTACTCAAAAGGTAATATTTGGGAAGTAACCGCTCTACCAAAAGAACTTATCTTTTCTCTTACTGATGATAATGAAACATTAATAGGAATAATTGGTAGAATTTATACAGATTATACTGTAATCAATCAATATTCTGGGTTGCTTGCGGCAGCCAAGATTGAGCATCATGAATTAGATGAGAAACTAAATGGTACAAAAGACCATAGAATCACAATTTCTACCAATGGCACTATAAATACCACTAAAATAAGAGTAGACGATTATATTGAAGGATTAAACTTCACTCTAGAAAAAACTGGTGAAAGTGCCTCAACTTATTATGATAAAACCAGCGTATTAAAGAAAGATTTTGATTATGACAAACTTTATAACAAAATTGAATTTACGCATTATCCTACTAATTATCAATTACGATATAAAGTAAATGGTGAAGAAATAAAAACACCAAGTGCGAAATCTTTTGTACTTACGCCAGACACAACAATATCATTTAAACTTGTACCAATTGAAGCTAAGGCTGGATTGGTAGATGCAGCTAAAAAATTACTAGAAGAAAAAGATGAAATCAGCAATGCTTTCTATAAGAAATATAGTCGTTATATTCAAGAAGGTTCGTGGACTTCAGATAACTATGTAGACCCAGAGCTTTATTACTTAGATGCATTACAGGTTTCTAATACTAGTGCTCAGCCGCAAGTTTCATATCAAATGAGTGTTGTGGAAATTAGTGAATTACCAGGCTTTGAAAACTATTACTTTGATGTAGGTGATAAGAGTTATATAGAAGACCCTCCATTGTTTGGGTATACTACAGAAACACTTACTAAAGTAGAAGTTTTTGAAGGGGTTGTTTTAGGCGAAGGCGGGACGACCATTCAACTTGACCCTCGCGCCACAAAAGTAACAGGTATCAGTGGCGATAACATAAAATCATTAACTTATGGTTTTAATTATGAAACTAAAGAGCTGGTTATTACTGATTCTTTAGAAGACCCAGTAGATTTAACTGTTGAATTTGATTATGACTATAAGACGCCTGTTAGAGAAGAAATAATTGTATCTGAAGTTGTTTGGAACTTAGATGACCCAACTCAAAATACAATTACAATCCAAAACTATAAAACTCAATTTGCAGACCTTTTCCAAAGAATTGCGGCTACTGTACAAACAGTAGAATATAACCAATCTAGTTACAGCCGCGCGGCTTCGATGTTAGATACGAGCGGATTGATTAACAGTGATTTACTTGCACAATCTTTAGAAAATCTTGGTCTTGGGTATAATTTAGGAGATGGTTCTAATACTTTATCTGAAAGTGGTTTTATTTCAAAGAGTAAGGTTTTAGGAAAAGAAGCAAATCAGCTTAAAATAGATGATGGTAAACTTTCAGTTTCTACTGATGGTGGTAGAACTTGGAACAACATTATAGACCAAACAGGTTTGATAAGTAATACCATAAACACTCAAGAAATCATTATTAAAGATGGAGAAAATCCTTCATTTAGATGGGATAAAGCGGGATTATCAGCATATACAATTAATGATGATGGAAGCTACAATTTAAATAAATTTGTTAGATTTGATGATAAAGGTATTTATGGTATTTTAAATGAAACAAACCCACCAAAAAATTCTAGAACTTTAGATGAAGTTAAAGAAGATGCTAGTTTTGGTTTAACTTGGGATGGTTTCTTTTTAAAGAATACTTATGAAGATGGCGGTATGGTTTCTATCAGTTCTGAAGATGATATTCAAGTAATTGATGGAAATAACCAAGAAAGAATTAAGATTGGTAAAATTGATAGAGTCAATGATGAAAATCAATATGGAATCATTATTAAGAATAGTAATGGTGATTCAGTATTTGAAACAGCTGACGATGGTAACATTACTGTTACTGGTACTATTAATGCAACAGGTGGACAATTTACAGACTCTGTTACAGTTGGTGATGGGGATGTAAGAATTATTATACAAGGTGGAGACACCGCAGAAAATACAGTAATACAATCTTCTGATTTTGGAAATACGAGTACAAGTGGTTGGTCAATTGCAGCTACTGGTGATGCGATATTTAATAACATCACTGCGCGCGGTGCAATTAAAACAGCAACTTTCGAATATTCTGAAATTCAAGCAGTTGGTGGAGCTTTCTTATTCAGACCAGCTACAACAATTAGAGAGGCTGAAATAAAAGTTGCTTCAGCTACAGAAGAAAGTGTTACATATGACCCAGATTTATATCTGACAGTTGAAAATGGAAGTCAATTTAAGGTAGGAGATTGGTGTAAAGTTAGTAACTTTGACCCAGACCCAGGTTCAGAAGAAGATATTAAACTTGAGAATATGGGATTGGCGAATATCTATCCTATATTAGAAGTTGGTGGAAATCAGATTGTTCTTGAAGGGGCAGCTGAGGGAATGTTCCCAGATTTATTTGCTAGTGAAGTAGAAATTGAGGAAATTCCAAAAACTACTCATATTTTAGAAAACAATCAATCACCAATTTCAGAATTTGACTTAGATTCAAACTTCAGTTATAATATATTATATGGAGATGAAAAATTTATTAGTGGCTCTCCAATGGATGTTACTTATGTAATGGGTAACGTCGAAAAGAAAATTTTAGTTTTAGGTAACTTATACTTATATGATAACAATGTTGAAGATAATGGCGAAGATATAGCTATTGTGAAAGATGGAGATACAGTTATATTATATGCCAGACCAGAAATAAATGAAATAATATTAAGTGGAACATATTATAGGTTGTTTAATAATGATGTTGAAGCTTTAGTCGGCGGCGCACTGATTAGTTTTGCGAATTATAAACAAGCAGACAGTGTTTCTAATGATGTTGAATGGGAGTTAAGTGATAACTATGGTATTGGTATTAATAGTTCTGGTGATTACGTTAATCTTCCTCCGAGGAGTATAAGTTTATTTGAAACTAATGTAAGACGCAATGATACGATTAAAATCGAGTATGATTTTAAGGCAATTTTAGGAACATTACCTGAAAACAATAGTTTGGGTAGTTTATATAACAGATATTTACAAAATACACAAGGTATTTTTACTAATAATATGTACATTGGCGATGCGAACCAATATTTAGCTTTCTATACAGAAAATAATGATAAAAAGCTTAAGATTAAAGCAGGTGAAATATTATTTGAAGTTGCGCCAAATACGTATAAAGATGTTTCAGAAATTGAAGGAGAAGATGGTATTGTTATAGAAATCACATCAAGTGCGGGTATTGTTGCTATTGATGGAAAAATATCAACCATTTTAACTTGTCATGTTTATCAAGGCACAGAGGATATTTCTACTCAAATAGAAACCTGGGCATGGACTAAAGATAATGAATCAATAGGTACTAATTCACAAACTTTAGAGTTAACTAATGGTGATGCTGGTACGTATTTTTGTGAAGTAACATTTAAAGGAGACAATAATAATGGGTAGAAAAGGACAAATTACTATTACTAGTCTTGCAAGTATAGCTAAATATTTTTTTAAAAATAGCAATGGTAGTTATGTAGCTAGTGGTATACCAGATACTGAGTTAAATCCAAGTGATACCAGTACTTATGGATTTAACTCTCTGCTCGCTCCTGCAGCATTTAAAATACAATATAATAATATTCCTTTTATTGAATTGGTTTCGAACGTTGAAGACCAAACGATAGTAGAAAACCGATTAACTTTTTATGGCTCTTCTAAAAAAGGTCAAGGACCACGTATGATGGAGTTAACAAATAGTGAATTGGTTTTTTATGGACCATATGTGCTTACAGAAGATACGACTCCAATTTCTGGAAAACAATATTTTATACGTAGTGGTTCAGAAGGGAGCTATACTTATACTTTAGTAACCAATCCAGCTGATAATCCGCATGCTTCAGAATATTATGAACGAGTTAGGGCGGCCGCGTTAAATAATAATGGCTTAAATATTGATGAAGGGTCGATTAAGCTTGGTACACAAGATAGTATCTCCCCTATCCCTAATAAACAAGGTTTTTATGTAGATAATACTGGACAGCTATTTATTGGCGATAAAAACCAATATATCAGATTTTATGATTCTGACAATGGCGGCGCGCCGGATAGGTTAGTAATTAATACAGAAAATTTTTCTATTTCTTCTGAAGGAGATGTTGCTTTTTCTGGCACAATTACAAGCTCTATTATTCAAGGAGGAAGTTTTACCACAGGAATAGAATATCCTTTCGGGTGGTATGATGGAGACCCTAGACGATTAAATCATACATATTCAGTTAATGTAGGTGAAGGCGAAAAGGGTTTTTATGTAAATGACCAGGGTGAGTTTTTTGTAGGAACAAACGAAAACTACTTAGCTCTTTATCAACGTCAACCAGATTCAGATGGTACAATTGATTATAATTTTGATATAGTTACTAATAATTTTTATTTAGGAAATTATGATAGGCCAATAGAAATTGTTGCTGAAGGACTAGATAATCAATTAAATGGGCAACAATATTATAGTATTGATGGAACTACTAATGAATATCAAAATTATATAACTACAGTTACAAATTATCCTTTATATATAGATTATGATACTGGAAATACGACACTTTCTACAAAATCTTCACAATCTAATACAGATAATGAAAGAATGGTCGATTCATTTGGGCGAATGTTGTATAGTTTTGATGGAACTACTAATTCGGGTATTTATAATTATACAGTATTTGAATCAAGTCCTGGATTTTATTATCAGATAACCTTAGATTCAGGACCGATAGAAGATAGAAATGAGCGGTATACTGATGCAGAAGGTAATGAATTATTTGCTATACAACAAAGTACACAACCTGTATATATTGATGACTATGGTATTAGACAACGTAATTTTACTACCACAACTACAAATTATCCTTTATATTTAGATATAGGTATTACTTATTCAAATTTACCTTATTATAAAATTACGTATTTAATGACAGATGATACTACAGTAAATTCTTTTAAAACCTATTATCAGCTTATTGATTCAAAATATGTTGTTGTAGAGCCACAAGGTAATGAGGACCCAAAGGCTTTAAATTGGTATGAAAAAAAAGAAGAACAATATTATTCCAAAGATTGTACAGAAAATACAAATCTTTCTAACCTAATCACAACACAGAATCATCATCAATTATTATATTTAGATAATAATGGAATACCTACTACGTCTTCAACAGGTGAAGACATAGAATATATGCCTTTTGTTACTGATAACTTAAAAGATGACGTAGAAACGATTCAAAATGTTTTAAAAGAAAAAGAAAACGTTTGGACTATTTCAGCTAATGATGTTGATACTCAACAGGTTGCATTAACCGTAGCTTCTTCTGCAATTGCCTTACAAAATGGAGACCAAAAGTTATTATATGTAACTTTAGAATCTGATACTGAAGGAGGGTTAGCAGAATATGCTAATGCAAAAAGACTTAATATTGTAGAGGATTTAAAAATCACAAATTTTGTATGGCGACCACTTCAAGATGGAAGTTTAGTTTTAATTAAAGGAGATTAATATGGGAGTTTCATTAAAAATTAAAACAACTGTTACAAATGGAAAAAGCAACGCAGCGGTCACGGCAGA
>AUXO012865869.1_pt1 | contig 10319 bp, 6 predicted proteins | sample 768731 | NCBI WGS metagenome assembly AUXO01 (sample SAMN02715735, study PRJNA202380) | gut metagenome | biome: sheep rumen | host: Ovis aries | place: New Zealand: Palmerston North | reverse complement strand
GACCCTGCCTGCGGTTCAGGAGGTATGTTTGTTCAGACTGCGAGATATATGCATAGGCATAATGCAAGTGATAGTGATATGATGAAATTCATGTGTTATGGTGTTGAGAAAGAGCCAGACACTGTAAAACTTGCAAAAATGAATCTACTTTTGAATAATGTACGTGGTGATATAAGAGAGGCAAACTCATTTTATGCTGATCCATTTAATGCTGTGGGAAGATTTGACTATGTTATGGCAAATCCGCCATTTAATGTTGATGAAGTCGTATACGATAAAGTTAAAGATGATAAAAGATTTAATGAATACGGAATACCAAAGAATAAATCTAAATCAACCAAAAAGAGTAGTGATAAAAAAGAAACGGTCCCTAATGCAAATTATTTATGGATTTCATATTTTGCAACTAGCTTAAATGAAAAAGGCAGAGCAGGACTTGTAATGGCAAATTCAGCATCTGATGCTGGTGGTTCTGAACTTGATATTAGAAAAAAGATGATAGAAGAAGGTATAATTAAACAAATAGTTACATTACCATCAAACATGTTTTCATCTGTCACACTTCCAGCTACACTGTGGTTTTTCGACAAAGAAAAAGCAAAATCAAAAAATAGAAATGAAATACTTTTTATAGATGCAAGAGGGACATTTACTCAAGTAGATAGAGCTCATAGAAAGTTTTCCGATGAGCAAATTAAAAATCTTGGAATAATAACAAGGCTTTACGAGGGTGATACTAAAAGTTTTAAGGATTTAATAGCAGAATATGAGACTTTAAAGAAAAATGCCCCAACCATTAAAGATGTAGAGAAACTTGAAGAGGAAGCTAAAGCTAATAAAGATAAAACTTTTGATGCAAAATCGATAAATACTAAAGAATACTATCAAAAGCAAATTGATTGGTTAAATGAAAGATTTCCGAATGGTAAATATGAAGATGTTATAGGGCTTTGCAAGGTGGCTAAACTTGATGGTGAAGATGGCATAATAGATCAAGATTATTCTTTAAATGCTGGTAGATATGTAGGCGTTGTTATAGAAGATGATGGGATGACAGAAGATGAGTTCAAAGAAAAAATGTTATCTTTAAATAAAGAGTTTAATGAATTAAGCGCTGAAGTGGTAGAATTAGAAAAAGAAATTAATTGTGATATTAATCAATTATTCAAAAAATAGTATTTGGGGTTATTAGTTGTAAAAGTCTACTTGTTGAAAGGATAAATAGATGAAGAATAACAAGAATCTAATGATAAGAAGTTCGGCAGCAGAGTTTTTGATTTTTGAGAGTCAAAAGCATGAAAAGGGTGTTGAAGTTCGATTTGAAGATGGAGATTTGTGGCTTACACAAAAGCTATTGGGCGACTTGTTTGATACAACAAGAAACAATATTACTATGCACATAAAAGATATATATGACTCTAATGAATTGGATGAAATAGCAACTAGTAAGGATTTCTTACTAGTTCAAAATGAAGGAAATAGAGAAGTTTCAAGAAATGTAAAATACTATAATTTAGATATGATAATATCAGTAGGGTATAGGGTAAACACTGATAGAGCTATACAATTTAGAAGATGGGCTACAAATGTCTTAAAAGAATTTGCTAAAAAAGGCTATATTATTGACAAAAAAAGAATGGAAAATGGGACTTTTTTTGATGAAGACTATTTTGAATCATTGCTTGCAGAAATTAGAGAAATAAGGCTTTCTGAAAGAAGATTTTATCAAAAGATTACTGATATATATGCTACAAGTATAGATTATGATAGGAAATCACCTATTACGATTAAGTTTTTTAAAAAAGTTCAGAATAAAATGCATTATGCTGTATCGAAAATGACAGCACCTGAAATAATATATAATAGAGCAGATGCTGATAAAGATTATATGGGGTTAACAAATTGGAAAAATTCACCAAATGGCAAGATTTTGCCGACTGATGTTGTAATTGCTAAAAATTATCTATCAAAAGAAGAGTTAGAGCAACTTGAATTAATTGTTACAGCATTTTTAAATTTAGCGGAGGCAAGAGCAAAACAAAATATACCTATGACTATGGAAGATTGGGCGACTAGGATTGATAAATATTTGTTATCAGATGATAGGGATGTTTTAAGAGATGCAGGACAGATTTCTCATGAAATAGCTTGTGATAAAGCTCTTGCGGAATTTGAAAAATATAGGGTAAAACAAGATAAACTATATAAATCAGATTTCGATAAATTAATAGAAGAAGCAAATGATAATTAAAGTGGTACAAATTCTAATAATTCATAGGAGGAATATGGGGTTTGAGCGGTTAAACAATTTAATAAAATTGTGTAATGATATGAAAAATAAAGATATTTGTATTTATATGTATGATTTTAAGTATAATGGAGTGAATAGTACAATTGTAGTTGACATATCAAAGATAAATTGTATATTGCTGACATTTGTTGTGAGAGATGACCTAGTTATTGATGCGAGTTATTCAAAAAACTATTTGCGTTTTAATTTATTTAATTTCATTGATATATTTCATTGTAAATTTCCACAAATTGATAAGAATAATGTAGAAGAGTATGATGTGAAAAAGAAAAAGTTTTTTAATGAAATATACTTATCTATAAATAACCAAACACCTATAATTGCAAAAACTAATGAAAATAATAAATATGTAATTGCTAGAGAATTGTTAAAGCGTGATAAACATGAAGGATATATATATTGTTATTCTATGCTTGCAAATGGCAGGAATGGTCAACGTTTGCCATATAATTCTAGTCTTACAAAACTTATGAAACCAAAACTATATGAAAGATATAAACATGATAATAATATTAGTTTTAGGTATAGCAATAAGCAAGAAGATGAGAAAGAATGGTATGAAATAATCAATGATTATAATGGAAAAAGAAAAGCTTAGCATTAAAACTTAATTTAGTGAAGTTTAATATATTGTAATAGAATATGAATGATAATTATAAAAACTTAATAATACTTGGGAATGGATTTGATCTTCATTTGGGCTTGCCAACTAAATGGAGTGACTTTGTTGAGTTTTATGAAATTATTGTGAATGGAAGTTTTGAAAAGTTTAGATTTGTAAAACCAAAAGAATGGTCATTTGATGAGTTTAAAAAGAATGGTTCAAGGTGGATAAATATTGATAATGTTGAAAGTTATATGCTATATGCTTTAAATAATATTAAAAATGATGAGTTGAAAGAAGCTTATAAGAATAATGTCACTTCGTTTATTGCAGAATTAACAAAATGCAAAATGCTTAATCTGTTATCGGAATTAAAGAAAAATAATAATGGGTATTTAAATTTTTCATGGAGCGATTTTGAGCATTTGATTGAAGAAATATTAGATTCTGTAGATGAGTATGTTGAAAACTTATTAAACAAGTCGCATTGTGCAGAAGTTTCAGTGTTTATGAATGATTTATTGCGACAAACGATAGAAAAATTAGAATATAAAGATGAAAAATATTTTTCAATAAGCTATCAAGTAGACGATTTTAATCTTAAAACTGATGTTATAAATTCAAAGAATAAATTTCTTGATTTTATATTTAATGAACTTATAAATTTTACATTGGTTTATAAAAAGTATATAGATTTAATTGTTGACAAATTGATTCAGAATCATTTGCGGAATATGTTTTATACAGAGAATTCCATGATGTTAACATTTAATTACACTCAAGATGTCGATTTGTTTGTTAATGCCAATGATAAATTGTATGTACATGGCAAAGCGAATAAAGACATTATAATTGGTATTTCTAATAATCAAGAAAAAGAAGAAAGAATTAGATTTAGCAAGAATTATATGAGAGTATATAATAGAGTAATAGAGAAGGATAATAAGGATAATATTAATCAAATTAATAAATATATTTCTGGCCATACTTTTAATCATTATTACTTTTTAGGTCATTCGTTAGACAAGATTGACCACAGCTTTTTGAAGCAATTATTTAGAAGAGATGATGATTATGCTAAAACTAAAACAACCATATTTTATTATTCGGATGAAGATATGCAGAAAAAGATTTTTAATTTGTATTTGATGTTGGGAGAAAAGTATATGACCTTAATGCAAAACTATGGGTGTCTTGGATTTGTGCACTTTAGTGAAATAGAACATTATGATTTTAATAAAATGTAATTAGTTATGTGGCAAGAGTAAATAAGAGCATTAATTGATAAATTATACAAAAAGAAATTGATATTATTTATTTGTAATAAACAGTCATTGGGAATTATTTAAATAGTGGATTATCAATATATTATTGTAAGAACGATGGATTATTTTAAATTAGGTTATGAGATAGAATTGTTATGAATATAAGATTATTAGATATAATTGAATACATAGTAGACAACAGAGGTAAAAATCCTCCATATTATACTGATAATGGAGTACCTGTGATAGATACTTTCCTGATTGGTGAACAAAAGTATCCAAATTTTTTAAATGTTGCAAGATACATTGACAATAATTTATATGAAAATTTTATAAGATGTAAAACAAAAAGTGATGATTTGCTGATAACACTTGTTGGAAATGGATATGGCAATGTGTGTTTGTGCAATGATAATTCTATAATTATACAAAATGCAATTGGAATAAGATTTAATAAGAGTATTAGTCAGATATACATGTTTTATTATTTTAAACAAAGAGAAATAAAAAAATGGATTCAAAATTTAGATAGAGGGTCTGCACAGCCAAATGTAAAAGTTGGAGATGTGATGAGAATGAATTTAAATATTCCAAGTTTAGCTGTACAAAATAAGATTGCAGATATTTTATCTCACTACGATGATTTAATAGAAAAGAACAACCGCAAGATTGCTATTTTAGAAGAGCAGATACAAGAGTTATACAAAGAGTGGTTTGTGAGATTTAGGTTTCCAGGACATGAAAAGATTGAACATCAGAGTGGGATACCTAATAACTGGGAATACAAAGGGTTGAATAATCTATGTATATTTAAACGTGGAAGCAATCTAACTGCAAGTGAAATGATAGAAGGAAATATAGAAGTTATCTCTGCTGGTAAAGAACCATCAGGATATCATTGTAAGAGCAACGTAAAAGGACCATCTATAACTATTAGTTCATCTGGAGCAAATGCGGGATATATGAGTATACATTATGATAATATATGGGCGGCAGATTGTATTTTTACCAATGATAATGTTAATATATTCTTTTTATACGAAATGTTAAGATATTATCAAGATGCAATTTATAATCAACAAAGAGGATCTGCACAACCACATGTATACGCCAATAATATTAATGAATTAAAATTGTTGATGCCTAAAGAAAATTTGATAGTAAGATTTAATGCAATTGCAGAAAAAATACATAAAGCGATTAATAAATTGAAACAAAGTAGTAACAAATTAAAATTAATGCGAGACTTATTACTCCCTCGCCTCATGTCAGGCAAATTAGAAGTTAAAGGATAATTATTTATGGCAAAGTATATTACAGAAGATGATATTGAAAGAGCTTTACTTGATGAATTGTCAAGTAAGTATTCTTATAATGTTATAAAATGCGACCCTTCAGTTGATAAGAGGGAAGATTTGAATGATGGGACAGGAAGAACTAAAAAAACCGAATGTATTTTGCCTATTATACTAAAGAAGAAACTAAAAGAATTAAATGAAGGTGTATCAGATGATATTTTAGATAGTTATTATAATACATTGTCACAAAATATAGGTAACGCTGATTTACTAGAAAGAAATTATAATATATATAAATCTATAAGAGAATCTAAGACAATCAATTTTTCTTATAAGGATAAAGAAGATTTTACACAAATAAATCTAATTGACTTTAATGATATTTTAAAAAATGATATAACAGTTGTATCGCAGATGTGGATACAAGGCAATTTCGGTCAGTGGAGACGACCGGATGTTTTAATATTTGTAAATGGCATGCCACTTGTATTCATAGAACTTAAAAATGCTACAGTAAAAGTCAAGCAAGCATATGAAAAGAATTTACAGTCATATATAAACGAAGTTCCCAATTTATTTGTGTTTAATCAAATATGTGTTTTGTCAAATGGCATAGAGACTAGACTAGGGGCTTTTAACACAACTTATGATTACTTTTTTGAATGGCTAAGATTGAATGAGAAAGATAAAGTGGATAGAAATAAGATTTATAATCAAGGAACATCTATTGAATATTTAATAAATGGATTATTAGACAGAGAGAATTTGTTGGATTATATTGAAAATTTTATACTGTTTGAGAGAAAAACAACAAAAATACTGGCTAAGAACCATCAGTTTTTAGGCGTTAATAATTTATATAAAAATATTTTAAATAGAGACAAACTTAATGGAAAACTTGGTGTATTTTGGCATACTCAGGGGAGTGGCAAAAGTTTTTCTATGGTCATGCTTGCAAGGAAAGTCCGTAGAAAAATTGAAGGCAATTTTACGTTTTTAATTGTGACAGATAGAGATGATTTAGATGGGCAAATATATAAAAACTTTGTACGAACTGAAGTAATAGGTGATAAGGAAGAAGTGCAACCTAAAAATAGTGAAAAACTTAGAGAGTTTTTGAGGTCCAATAAAAATTTTATATTTACATTAATTCATAAATTTAGATCTGAGAAAAAGGGTGAAAGATATCCAGTGTTATCTGAAAGAAATGATATTATTGTTTTGGTTGATGAGGCACATAGAACGCAATATAAAGATTTAGCAGAAAATATGAGGATAGGTTTACCAAATGCTAATTTTGTAGCATTTACAGGGACACCGCTTCTTGGAAGTAAAAGACTTACCAATCAATGGTTTGGAGATTATGTATCAGAGTATAATTTTTCTCAGTCGGTGGAAGATGGATCTACTGTTCCTATATTTTATAGTAGAAGAGTGCCAGAAGCATGGCTTCAAAATGACTTTTTAGATGATGATGTTGTAGAGATTGTCGAAAATGAAAACTTGACTGATAGTGAACAAAAAATATTGGAGAATTCGTCATCAAGAATTTTGGAAGTTATAAAAAGAGATGATAGACTTGAAAAAGTAGCGAGAGATATTGCGAATCATTTGCCACGAAGAGGATATCTCGGTAAAGCAATGGTAGTATCTGTAGATAAGTTTACTGCAGTAAAGATGTATAATAAAGTAAAATATTATATAGAAGAAGAAAAGAAAAAGTATATTAATTTAAGAAACAGCTTTAAAAATAAAGATTTATCAGATCCGAAAGTGAAAATGGACTATGATTATGTTTGCAATGGATTAAATTATCTCAATAATATGGATATGGCAGTTATCATATCAGAAGATGCTGATGAAGTTGAAAAATTTAAGAAGCAGAATCTGGATATTACTTCTCATAGAGAAAAAATGAACGAAATAGTTGATGGCATTGACATTGAAGATAGATTTAAAGATCCAAATGATAAACTATCACTTGTATTTGTATGTGCTATGTGGCTTACCGGATTTGATGTGAAGAATTTGTCAACTTTATATCTTGATAAACCTATGAAAAGTCATACTTTAATGCAAGCAATTGCTAGAGTAAATAGAGTTTATGAAGGCAAAATGATGGGCGAAGTTATAGATTATGTCAATATATTTAAGTATATGGAAAAAGCACTTGGTGATTATGGTGGAGAGAATACAGGTGGAGAATATCCTGCTAAAGATATTGAGGAATTATTAAATTTGCTTGATGAAAGCATTATTGAAATAGAAAAACTGCTTAAAGGTATAGGGATAGATTTTGATAAGATGACAAAAGAATATATTACACTAAACAAACTTGACTTAGTTTACGATGCATATAATAAGATTATAGATAAGAGTGATGTAAAAGATAAGTTTAAAGTAATGGCAAATACTCTAGAAAATATCTATGAGGCATCAAAACCAGAAGTATTTGAGATGGAGTGGGATAATTATAGTATTTATTCACCAATAGTTTATATTAATGGTTTAATTAATAATAGCATTAGAGATGAAAAGGTTGAAAGTGCAAAAAGAAGAATGGGAGAATTGCTTGATAGGAGTGTTAAATCAAATGATGCAAATGTGAATACAGACTTCACAATACACCAAGGAAAAGTTATAGATTTATCAAAAATTGATATAGAAGAAATTAGAAAAACAATCAAGTCTTCTAAATATAAAAGTATAGAGATAGATAATTTAAAAGAGCATATTAGTAAAATATTAGATCAAATGATAAATAAGAATGTTAATAGAGTAAAGTTTTCAGAAAGATTTAAGAACATAATTGATTCTTATAATGCTGGTGGCACAGAGAATGAAGATTACTATGAAAAGTTATTAAAGTTAATGGAAGACTTGAAAAAAGAAAATGTAAGAAATGATGATTTAGGACTTACAGAAGAAGAACTTGAAATATATGATTTACTTGTAAAAGGAAAGAAACTTACTAAAGCAGAAGAAAAGAAAGTTATTTTGTCAGCAAAGAATCTTTATTTAAAATTAGTTCAAGATAAACAAGATTTATTTATAGTTGATTGGTATAAAGACGAACAACCAAAAGCAAGAGTTTTAAGCGCTATAGAAAACATTTTGAATGAAGATTTACCTGAGAGTTATGATAAAGAAGTGTTTAAATCAAAATCTATGTTATTACTTGACCACTTTATAGATATGACCGTGCAAGGTTACGGTTGGCTAGGAAAGGCGGCGTAAATTATGGATGAGAATAAAGCAAGGAAAATATTTATTATTGGGAATGGATTTGATTTGAATCTTGGATATCCTACAAGATTTAAAGATTTTATTGATTTTTGCAATAATTGGGAGTTGTTTTATAATCAGAAAGATGATATTAAATATGTTAATAGTTTAAGCGAAACAAATATTGATGAATTTAAGTTGGTATATGATAAGCATAATAAACAGATTAATAAATGGAATAAAATTAATGATTTAAAGTTATATGTTGAAAGGAATGAACAAAACGAACTAATGACTTTGGATTATTTAATTAAAAACAATGGGTTTATAAAATATTTAAAAGAGAACAAAGATACCATAATGTATGAAAGATGGTCTGACTTTGAGAATTATTTACTTGAATTATGTGAGATGTGTGACGAACATGAGGCACAAGTGTTAAAATATGGGGAAGATATAGACAACAATGGAAGATTAAAATATAATGTTGAGTTTTTTGGTTTTTTAAAATATGTAAATGTTAAAAGAAGTTATTATTCTCAGCAATTTCCAACAGATAGATTTATAGTAAGAGTAATAGTAAAAAATGATAAAACTAAATTTATTGAAGAAATGTCAAAGGAACTTCAAGGTTTCAACAATGCATTTAATATTTATTTAAAAGATTTTATTTACAAAATGAGTATACCTCAGTGGGGCATAGATTGTGATGAGAATGTATTTGTCATGGATTTTAATTATACATATTTTGCAAATAAAGTATTTGATAAAGCAAAAATTAATTATGTGCATGGGTATCAGCATGATAATAATATAATTATTGGTATTAATGGAGCAACGTTAAATAGAGAATATGATTTGTTAACAAAAAAGTATTTAAGATTGAAGTTAGATGTTTGGAATACACAAGTCAATGCAATGAGCACTTATGGTAAATATGATAGTATGGAAGATTTTAAATCCTCATTTATAAGCGACAAAGGAGTTAAAAGAATTATTCCGGTATATGTGGTTGTTATTGGACAGTCATTAAATAAAGTTGATTGGGATATACTGATAGAGTTTTTTAGTGATGAAAAAAAGTACAAAAGAGTCATAATTTGTTATTATAATAGTTACGATAATCAACTATTCAATTTATATCAAATGTTAGAGAATAGTAATATAGATTATAAAATAGTTGAAGAGAAAATAAAAGAAGGATATTATTCATTTGTAAAATTTGATGATTTAAAAGTTTTATTGAATGACATAAATAAAAGTATTGAAAATTTATCTATACATAAATATGATGATTTAGATGTCAATGAAGAAAAAGTGTTACAAGAGATTATTAAACATCAAAATGAATTAGTCGGTGGAAAAAAGTATTTAGCCTCTACAGATGATATAGATGAAGAAGAAATGAGTGATATATTGGAGAACTTAAGTTTTAAGAATTATATTAGAATCAAAAAAGGATCAAGAACTTTAAAAGGACCGAGAAGGCCATACACTATAACAAAGATTCTAAAATACTAATAACATAATGGAAAAGTAGTATACAAAAATATAAGGGACGGGGTTTATTATTGCAATAGAAGGGACACTGCCTAAATAGCGATAATTGAGCCTCG
>AUXO011651511.1_pt1 | contig 10319 bp, 5 predicted proteins | sample 768731 | NCBI WGS metagenome assembly AUXO01 (sample SAMN02715735, study PRJNA202380) | gut metagenome | biome: sheep rumen | host: Ovis aries | place: New Zealand: Palmerston North | reverse complement strand
AGGATCAAAAGACCTTCCCGGTTCCTGGAAAATATACGCAATCTTTTTTCCGCGATATTCCCGAAGTTCCCGCTGACTCAAAGACAAAAGATCTACACCGTCATAAATTATTCTTCCGCTGACTGAAGCATTTTCTCCAAGCAGACCGATTATAGATGTTGAAGAAACTGACTTTCCGCTTCCACTTTCACCGACGATTCCTAAAATTTCACCACGCTTTAGTGAATACGAAATTCCACGGACAGACTGAATTTCTATTCTTTTTCTTCCACGGATTAAATCAAATGTAACGTACAAATTTTCTACAAAAAGCAGGCTGTCATTTTCTGCATTTTCTTTCTGTACAATTTTTTGAGTTGCTGCAAAAACTCTTTTTTTCTTTTTGAATATTGCGTGATACGGATCATAAAAATCGCGGAGTGCATCCCCAAGAAAATTAAACGCCAAAGTTACCGCAAGAAGAATCCATACTGGAATTAAAAGCCACGGAAAATTCTTAAGGTTATTTATTGTAGAAATATCCCTGTTAATAAGAGAACCCCAGCTTACAGACGGATCACTTATTCCAAGACCAAGATAAGACAAAGTAGTTTCACTCATGATAAAGCCTGGAATTGCGAGCGTTGTACTTACAATTAAAAGGCTGGCAATCTGTGGAATTATATGCTTAAAAACAATTACAAGCGAAGGCTCTCCTTCAAGAATTGCGTTCTGCACAAAGTCTTCTCTCTTAATTGCATGAATCATTCCGCGCAAAGTTCTTGCACTGCCCGGCCATCCTACAAGCGAAAGAATTATCGTTATCATCATGTATGCAGTTCCGCTGTCCATATTTGTGTTTAAAAGTGAACGCAGAAACAAAATTAAATAAAGTCCCGGAATCAGCATAAAAAATTCACTGACTCTCATTATGGTCCAGTCAGTTGCACCGCCGTAAAATCCTGCAAGCCCACCAAAAATTATTGCAAGAACAAGAGAAACTGCACTTGCCGCAAATCCGATTGTAAGCGATATTCTTGAACCGTAAACTATTCTTGAAAACATATCGCGGCCAAGATGATCTGCACCAAAAATATAAACTGGATACGCTTCCTGATTTTCTTCAGCTTCAGTTCCAAACAAATGAATGTCACACGGAATAAATCCAAGCAGTTTGTATTTTTCTCCATGCACAAAAAATTTCAACTTATGTTCATAGCCTTTTACCTTTGCATATTTCCATGTTGCCGGCTCAAGTACTCTGCATTCCCTGACTTTAATTTTTCCAAGTCCAAGTTCAACATTTACAGGATGATAAGAATTTCTTGAAAAAGTTTTTACTGCTGAATAAGGTGCAATAAATTCAGCAAATATCATTACAAAATAAAGTACGAATATAAAAATCAGCGAAACTAATGCTAATGGTCTTGTTTTGATGTATGTAAAAATTTTTTTCATTTTAGTTTGCTCCGTATCTGATTCGTGGATCTACGACGGCAAGAAGAATATCCGAAATCAACATTCCGATTAAAACAAGTGCAGAAACAAACATACTGTTTGCAAGAACAAGATTTACATCCTGCTGCATTACCGCTTCATACATAAGACGACCGATTCCAGGATATGCAAAAACAATTTCCAGAATCAAACTTCCGCTGAACAAAGACGCAAGAAGATTTGCACTTCCTGTAATATACGGATTAAGCGTATTTTTAAAAGCATGATTTAAGTAAACTCTCTTTTCACTGATTCCTCTTGAACGCAAGGCCATGATATAAGGCATTCCCATCTGATCAAGCATTGTTGAGCGGATCATTCTCATGGTTCCTCCAACGCCACCTAAAAATGATGCAAGAAGCGGAAGGAAAACATGATGGCTGTAACTGAAAACAAATTTCACCGGTGACTGACTGAAAGAAAAATCAGGATATGCAGTAACCGGAAACAAGCCTGAGATAGAAGCAAAAAGCTGCAGCAGAATCAAAAGAAGAATTCCCGGGAACGCGTGAAAAAACAATGCAAAAAAAGTTGCAGCAATATCAGTCCGCGTACCGGCTTTACTTGAAAAATAAACGCCAAGCAAAAAAGAAAAAATCGTTATGAAGACAAGTGAAATCAAATTTAAAAGAACAGAATTCCAGATTCGCGATGAAATTAAAAAACTTACAGGTGCTTTTGAAATCAGGCTTTTTCCAAGATCTCCATGACACACAACTCTTTCAAGCCACCTGAAATACTGAACATAAAACGGTTTATCAAGACCGAGTTCTTTTTTCATAAGCATTGTCTGTTCACTGGAAAAAGAATCATCACTTTTGTTAAATCCGCCTTTTCCCTTTCCTTCAGATTCCATCATAAGCTGCTGCGAAATCACCTGATCAACAATGTCACCCGGCGCAAGTTCCATAAGACCAAACATTGCAAACCCAAGAATAAACAAAAGTGCAATCATTGTTGCAACACGTGAAACAATAAAAGAAAGAAGCGGCTTTTTTTTCTTAAACACTACAAAAGGATATGCAACTGTTCCAAAAATCTTTTTTATCATTTTTCACTTCCTTTATTGTGCACTAAGAAAAACTTTAGATGTCATTGCCCCATTTTTATTGTCGTAATAAAAATTTTTACTGTTCCATCTATTGCTGAAGGCGCAGAAACTTTTTGAGCGGACAAGATAAATAATCGGGCACTGTTCAAGAATAATTCTCTGATATTCATCCCAATATTTTTTTGCTGTTTCACGATTGATTGTATAACTTGCTTCGTTATAAAGATAATCTACACGAGCTTCCCATTCAGTTGCAGGAGAAGCTTGTGATGGATTCCACAGATGCATATTTCCGCTTGATGGCCAGACATTACTTCCCTGAGACGGAAAATAATTTGTACCAAGCCCGACAAAAATCGACTGCCAGTCAAAGGTTGATGTAAGCTGTTCAACCATTTTCTGAAAATCAATCTGACGGATATTTACTGTTATTCCAACTGAAGCACATTCATCTGCAACAATCTGCGCTATATCATTTAAAACACCGCTTGCCGAAGATATTGAAAGATCAAAAGAAATTTCATCCCCTGCAGAATCACGCATCACACCTTTTTTATCCTGCTTAATTCCGATTTTTCCCAGAAGTCTTTTTGCTTTTTCCTTGTTGTACATATATTCAAGTTTGATTTGAGGATTATAAAATTCATTCGGCTCTGGGAAAAATGAATCTTTAACTTCTGCCAGCCCGCGATATGTTTGAAAAATAATTCTGTCTCTATTTAAAAGACAACTCATTGCCTGACGAAATTCTTTTTTGCAGAACCACTTGTAAAATTTTTCATCTTTATTTTTTGGATTCTGATTAAAGGTCCACATTGTTGCTCCAAGAGAACCATCTGCCCTGTAAACTGTATATTGATCTTTTTGATTTTCAATTACATCATTTACTTCTTCTGGCTGCGGAGTATAACACTCAAGTTTGCCCTGCTTAAACAAAAGATAATCTGTACTTTGGTTTCCGACAATTCTGATTATTTTTGTATCAGGATAAATTGAAGCATTTCCGCTGGAATCTTTTTCATGGAAATATGGATTTCTTTTACAGACAATTCTCTGCCCTGGTGTATATTCAACTATGTACCACTCTCCCATTGAAGGAAGCTCTTTCGGATCACTTGAAATATTAAAAAGACTTTTTACACCTTCCGCACCTTTTTCTTTTAAAGCCTTTTTATACATAAACGACGGAAAAAATTCTGTGTTCGTTGAAAGAAGCGGATCTGCAACAATGCGCGGAAAAACAAAATCAAATCTTCGCTCGTCAATTTTTACACAATCAATATGTGCTTCACTTCCATCAGGCATTGTCAAAAACTGTCCGTTATATCCGGAATTTTTTAAATCTGGATTCGGTTCAATTTCGTTATACCAGAAAACAATGTCATCTGAAGTTACTGGAACTTTTTCTTTTTTGCCGTACCAGGTCCAGTACAAATTTTCTTTCAGCGTATAATGAACAGTCAAAGTCCCTTTTTTTTCATCAGTTTCAATTTCATAATCTACTGTGCGCCCCGTCCATTTTTTTTTGTAGGCATCATAATCAAGCAGAGCATCCAGTGTCTGTGAAATAATTGTGTGACTTGCTCCGTCCATGTGTGCTATATACTGATTAAATGTTTTTGGATCCGAAGTGATTGAATCATTCCAAGTGCCGCCGGTTTTTCCGTCGACAAATTTCTGGCTTTCATAAGGTTTATATTTCGTTTTTTTTGAAAACAGACTTTCGAAGTTTTTTGAATACTCTGCAATTTCTTCAAGCGTCATCTCTGGAATTTTTTTTCCACAGGATGCAAAATTTAAAATGCAGAATGCAGCCATTGCAGCTGTCTGTAAAATTTTTTTCATTTCCTCACCCGCTACAATATTAGCATAATTTGATTTATAATGCAAAAATGCTTGTAATCAACGCAATTTACGCACACGGAATAAACGGAGAATTTGCACTCAAAGACGGTTCGCTTCCATGGAAAAATATTAAAGAATTAAAAGAAGATTCTCAGCGTGACATGAAAAATTTTAAAATGCTTACAACAGGCAGCGTCATCATAATGGGCTACAACACATTCCTTGCAATCGGCCGCAAGCTTCCAGACAGAGAAAATATCATCATCGACAGAAACTCTCAAATAAAATGCCTTGAAGACGCAATAAATCTTTTAGAAGAACGAAATGAAAACAGAAAAATTTTTATAATCGGCGGAGCAAAAATTTTACATGAAGCCTTTGAAAAAAATCTCATAAACGGAACAATTTATGAGACTATTTTTTACAGATCATTTCCTGCAGCAACTGTTTTTATTTAAGCCAAGACTGCAAAATTCTTATAAGCTTATTTATCTCAAGAGGCTTTGAAATATAATCATTCATTCCTGATTCTTTTGCACGCATCTGATCTTCTGTAAATGCATTTGCTGTCATTGCAACAATCGGAACTACTTTTGCATCTTCTCTCTGAAGATTTCTGATTTTCTTTGTGGCTTCATATCCATCCATAACAGGCATCTGAATGTCCATGAAAATCATATCATAGAATCCTTCTTCGCTTTCACTGAACATTTCAACTGCTTTTTCACCGTTTTCAGCATGGAATACTTCAAGCTTTACCATCTCAAGAATTTCTTTTGCAATTTCACAGTTTATTGCATTGTCTTCTACAAGAAGAACTCTTTTTGCCGTAAAGTTTGTTTTCTGCAAAATATCAAAGATGTTATCAATATCTTTTTCAGTAGAATGTGTTTCTTCATTTTCATTGTCTTCAATATCTTCATCTGTGTGAAGGAAGAACGTAACTGTAAACTTAGAACCTTCATTAACTTTACTTTCAACAGTAATATCACCATTCATCATCGAAACAATGTTCTTTGTAATAGACATTCCAAGTCCAGTTCCCTGAATTCTACTTGTTCTGATATCATCGGCTCTTGAGAACGGTTCAAAAATCTTTGAAAGAAATTCTTCGCTCATTCCAATTCCGTTATCCTGGAAAACAAATTCATACAACTTGAGTTTTGCATTGTCTGTTTCCGTTTCTTTTGCAGAAATAGAAATCTCACCGCCTTCCTGAGTATACTTATTTGCATTACTCAAAAGATTCATGAAAACCTGCTGAAGTCTTGTACTGTCAGAAACAACTGTCTCATGAATAATTCCAGAAAGATTCAGTTTAAGATTCTGATGTTTTGCATCGATAAGTACTCGTGTCTGCTCAACAACATCCTTCAAAAGGTTTTTAATGTTAAATTTAGTTTCAGTAAACGTGAGCTTTCCAGATTCAATCCTGCTCATATCAAGAACTTCATTTATAAGCTCAAGAAGATGATTTGAAGAGCTCATTGTTTTTTCAAGATAATCTCTGGTTTTTTCTTTATCATCAAGATGAATGAGTGCAAGATTCGTCATGTTGATAATTGCATTCATTGGAGTACGAATATCATGGCTCATGCTGTTAAGGAAGTTCGATTTTGCATTGTTTGCTTTATTAACAGCGTCGTAAGCATCCTGAAGTGCACTTAATGTCTGTAATTCTTTTTTCTTTTCTGAATCAATACTCTGAACTGCAAAAAGAGCTTTAATCGGTTCGCCATTTGAATTTCGGCTTATAACGATAATACTTACGCGGCACCAGCCCTGAACATTTTCAATAAATTCTGTTGAAATGATATTGGAATTTTTCAGTTCCATTTTAAGCATTTCATAATTAAAGAAAATATTCATTTTCTGCTGACTTGAAGGATTTACAAATCTTGAAATATAAGTGCTGATTCCCTGACTGTATGTTCCAGAATCGCCCATTTCTCTTTGGACATACTGCTTTTTATTCAATTCATTGAAGGTATTTTCCATAAAGTCAATTACAGAAATATAAAAGTAAATGTTTGTAAGGGAACTCAAAATTCCTGAGTATTCATATTCAAATCCCTTCTGCTTATTTATATCCTGAAGTGTAAAAATTACAGTCTTTACCTGCTCATTATTATCAAAAGCAATAGGTGTAAAAACTCCGCGACGCCACACAAGCTTAACTTCATTTACATTAATTTCTCTTACCCTGAAATCAAATGAATACGGTTTTTTATCACCAACCTTTTTATCAAGAAGAGAAAGATCTGTATTCTGCCTGAAAAGATTTCTGTCTTCATCACAAACATTTTCTCTTGCAAATCTTGCAAAACTTTCCTGAGCAAATCCATCATCCAGTGGAATATTTTCTTCTCTCTCTATACTATTTTTTACTCTTTTTATTTCATCCTTCTGAACATCAATAATTCTTAACAAAAGAGTAGAATTTTTAAATGAATCATAAATAATATCTTTTTCTTTCTGAAGACTCTGAAACTTGTTATTTGTTGAGAAAATGATAATAACAAAAAAGAGTACAATCAGCGTACATACAACTATAAAAAACAGAGTACTTATTCTATCAACATTTCCAGTAAGATCCTGCAGCGGACTAATTTGAGTAATGTAAAGATCACCGTAAATTAGCTTCGCATGATTAATGTATGCATTTCCTCCAGGACCTAAAAAAGAAAACGAAATAATATCTTTATCGTCTTTTGTCCATGAATAAGGCTTAATTCCTTTAATTTCATTTTTAAGCTTGCGGGAAGAATAACCGTTAGTAAATTTAATCTTATTAATATAATCTTTATAAATATTATCAATCTTCTGAATATTATAATTTTGAAGAAGAACTGATCCGTCTTCCCCGCTTAAATAAATGTTTCCATTAAGATCAAAAAAATCATCACCTATAAAGACTAAAACTACAGAATCAATCGTGCCATTTTTAACTATCGGTTTATAATAGAGAACTCTGTTTTTTCCGGTGTAACTTTCCTTACATACACATACTCCAGATTTTCCGCACATTACATCATTATAAAAAGGCTGTTTTGAATAATTTGAAATTACTCCAGTCGGGATACCGGAATCAAAATATTCACAAATTCCGTCTTTTCCCATTATTCCCATATATCTGACATTTAATCTTCTGACAACTTCTATAAACTGTTCTTTTGATTTTTCATTATCAAATGTCTGATCAGAATAAAATTTTACAAGTGTATTTATCTTCGTTTCGTATGTTTCAAGTCCCTTTTCAACATGCTTCATGCTGCTTTTAAGGCTTTCACTAGTAATTCCGTTCGCTAATTTGATGTTTTGATTTGTTATATCCTTAATAAATTCAAAAAAGGCAACCACCATAAGACAAGAAAACAGTCCGTATGCGAAAAAACGAGGAATATCTATTCTAAATCCTTTTTTGCCTTTTCTATTCATTCAGTTAAAAAACTCCATCAATAGGCTCAATACCAAATCTTAATGCAAAATCTCTAGTTTTCCATGCATTATGTATAACATCCTGCGGATTATGAGCATCTGAATTACAGATTACCTTTACATTTGTAAGAGCTGCCATTTCCCAGAATTCATTATACGGATACTGATACCTCATTCCCCTGCTTGTATTAATAGGCGGTCTTGAAATTCCAACACCATTTATTTCAATTGGAAGCTCCAGATCAACTGCAGCATCAATGATTGCCTGACTGCAGGCTTTTGTCTGTTCATCCCACGTGCGGCCGTTCATCATAAAAAGATCAGGATGTGCAAGAAAAGAAAATTTGCCGCTTCGCATTCCATCTATAGTTTGATCAATATATTTATTTAAAATAGAAGGACTATCGAAATGCTGTGCGTAAATGTGACTGTCTCCTTCAGTCACCCAATGCGAACCAAGAACAAGATACTGTGCTCCGTATTTTTCTTTAAGCTCATCATACCATTCAGAAAAATCACTTTCCCATTCACATTCAAATCCCATGTAAACAGGAAACGATGAAATTTCTCTTGCTTCTTCTATTTCTTCTTTATAAGTTTCAACTTCCTCAAGCGTCATTCGGATATTTGGCCACGGATCGAACATTGAATCCGGGTAAGGACAGTGATCACTGAAACCAAGAGCTGTACATCCGTCTTTCATTGCCTGTTCAACAAATTCTACAGGCTTTCCTTTTGCATGATGACAGAGATATGTGTGAGTATGAAAGTTTGATATGGGGTGCATGCGGAGATTATAACATATTGTATTTAAAAAGAAAAATCCCTCCCGGCATTTCTACCAGAAGGGTTTTGTCCGCACCATAAAGATGCATCTAAAATTTAACAGGAAATAACTGCGAGTTCCGTTAAAAACCCGCAGAACAAAAATCACTTAACTGTGACCTTTGTATCATTATTTCTTTGTTGTCTTTTTAGCTGGAGCTTTCTTTGCAGTTGCTTTTGCTGCTGGCTTCTTTGCTGGAGCCTTTTTAGCTGGAGCTTTCTTTGCAGTTGCTTTTGCTGCTGGCTTTTTAGCTGCTGTTGCTTTCTTAGCAGGAGCTTTCTTTGCTGCTACCTTCTTTTCTGCAACTTTCTTAGCTGGAGCCTTTTTAGCTGCTGCTTTTGCTGCTGGCTTCTTTGCTGGAGCCTTAGCTGCTTTTGCTGCCTTAGCTGCTTCGATAACTGCCTGTGCACCTGCAAGACGAGCTGCTGGTACGCGGAATGGAGAACAAGATACGTAGTTGAGACCGAGAGCATAGCAGAGCTTGATTGAGTCTGGGTCACCACCGTGTTCACCACAGATACCGAGGTGGAGGTCCTTGTTTACAGAGCGTCCACGTTCTTCTGCGATTGAAATCATGTCACCAACACCAGTTGCATCGAGTGTTGCAAATGGGTCCTTGAGGAGAATCTTCTGATCAAGGTATGAGTCGATAAACTTAGAGTAGTCATCACGTGAGAAACCGTATGTTGTCTGTGTAAGGTCGTTTGTACCAAATGAGAAGAAGTCTGCATATTCTGCAATCTTATCAGCGTTACATGCAGCACGTGGGAATTCGATCATAGATCCAATCTGGAACTTGAGCTTTGTTCCGCATTCCTGGTTTACATTTGCAATTACAGCTTCTGCCTGAGCACGAATCTGCTTAAGTTCTGCGAATGTTGTTACGTTAGGAATCATGATGCGAACGTCATGCTTGAGACCTTCTTTCTGAGCCTTAGCTGTTGCACGAGCAATAGCTTCAACCTGCATTTCGTAGATTTCTGGGTATGTGATAGCAAGACGGCAACCACGATGTCCGAGCATTGGGTTGTGTTCGTTAAGTTCAGCATACTTCTTGTTGATTGTTTCAACAGATACACCAAGCTTCTTTGCAAGTGCTGAAGCGAGTTCTGGAGTTTCTGCCTGAATGAATTCGTTAAGAGGTGGGTCAAGAAGACGGATTGTTACAGAGCGTCCTTCCATTGTCTTGATGATTTCGTAGAAGTCCTTCATCTGGAGTGGGAGAATGTTCTTGAGGTTAGCCTTGCGAGATTCTGTGTTTTCAGAGATGATCATCTTCTGGAATGAGCTGAGCTTTGGTTCTTCGAAGAACATATGTTCTGTACGGCAAAGACCGATACCTGCTGCACCAAAGTCAAATGCCTGTTTTGCTTCGTTCTGTTCTGCGTTTGCGAGAACTCCGAAACCTGTAACTTTCTTTCCTGATTTTGTTGTACGTACTGACTTAGCACGGATTTCATCTGCCCAACCGAGGAATGTCTTGAGGTCACCAGAAACAGCTGCTGGAGTTACAGGAATTGCTTCACCGTATACTTTACCAGTTGAACCGTCGATAGAGATGATGTCTCCCTTTCTGAATGCCTTACCACCGATTGTAACTGTATCTTTTGATGTGAATACTACATCTGCACAACCACAAACACATGGTGTACCCATACCACGAGCAACAACAGCTGCGTGTGA
>AUXO016324120.1_pt1 | contig 10321 bp, 18 predicted proteins | sample 768731 | NCBI WGS metagenome assembly AUXO01 (sample SAMN02715735, study PRJNA202380) | gut metagenome | biome: sheep rumen | host: Ovis aries | place: New Zealand: Palmerston North | reverse complement strand
TGGTATCGTTGAGCACGGAATATTTTTGTGCCACGGCATTTGCGGTTTCGCCCGCCGACAAAAGGTTCGGCGTCATACCCGCATTTTTCATTACGTTTGAAATAGACTCGGTCAGGATATTCGTCTCATCCGCCGCAGTATTATGCGAGAACGAGAAGAGTTCCAGATCGAGCGGAGAGAGTGCGGTTCCTACAGTTTCGGGAACGGCAGCATCTATAAGCTCCTGCATGGCCCGGCAGATCTCAAGGCTCACGGCGAAATCGTCAACAACGTTTGTCCCGGAGAGAAGAGGGATCTTAGATACCAGAAGATAGAAGTTCTTCAGAGAGACTTCGTCTACGATTACCTGTTGAAAGTCAAGCAGGTTTAATAAATCCTGAAACAGAGATGTATAATATGGAAGTATTAAATCAAAACTGTCCGACTCGGAAGACAGGAAACAAATCGTCCTTTCCGTGGGCAACAGGAACCAACGGTATTCTCTATGTTTCTCATAGTTTTCATATCCATCGACAAATACCTGATCCCAGCATCCGGTCATGTCGCCGTCTATGCCCCTAACAAAAATCTGGTTTCTCCCCTTAAAATATGTAGCATCGAAATAGACAACCCACTGATCCGCCTCGTTCTTCCCGACGATCTTGCAGTACTGCGGGTTGAGTACATGGAATATAGTTCCTTCTTCTTCGTGATTATAAACAAACGCATAATAGACTCCATCACGCAGAGCTATAGCCAGAGCCTGCGCGAACTCGTCATAAAAATTGATAGCCTGCAAAATCCGCAGCACTTTTTCGTAGTTGTTCATCGACTTGTTCGTGTTAATCTTTTTCGTGAAAGACACCTTCTGCGTCAGCGTGTAGTTATACAGAGGCAGCGTAGCAGAGGTCATGATTAACCGCCGATAAAGCGGGCTGATACGCCACAGGAACCGTGAGACCTCGCGGATCTTGTCCCTGTAGGAATATGGATTTTGCAGATAAGTTCTAATTAAACTTTTAGTATACGACATGAAAGATCTGTTCGTGCCGTCTTTAGATATATCCTGCATAAGCAGGTTCTTCATACTTTCAACCTATTTGAACGTCAGCGCACGTTTACGCTGCTCGTATTGCTCGTCAGTCTCATTCTCCTCCCGGATAATCTACTGGCTCATGAGGGCGCGAGTATCCTCAATCTGTTTCAGAGCTTTCTGCTCATACGGTGTAAGCTTGCTCATGTGCGCCTCCTTCCTTAGTTATAAATTGTAGAAGATGTTGGTTTACGGACATAGAAGAGAGAAGAGAGCTCAGCGCCGGAACTTCTCGGCTTCTTCAGCATGTCCTTACGACGCTCTTCGGCTAATGCAAATCCCAGGAGCGCCGCAGTGTAGCTTCTATCATCCTACTAATTAGTACTATTATTCTATATATTTCCATAGATACCCTTTACACGTATGATATGGATATGTTTTTGCGGCATATGTTATATTTCCGGTATTATGAATATCATTGTCTGAAGCGGCTTCCTTTAATGAATCATATGTACACAGTATATCGTAAGATACAGGATTAACTTTTGCAACTTTTCTTTTTCTGGATTCACCAAACCCTTTTCTATTTTCATCTAAAGAGTCAAAATAACCATCAGAAAAATCATAATCTTCATATGTCCATATAAACCCATAAGCCGTTTTCTTTCCTCGGCTATGATGTAATACCGAACATATGGAAGACGTATATTCATATACCTTTCTAATTTCAGCTAATGATTCCCATTCACGAATAAATACCCTATCGGTTGAGTATTGATATATCTTTCTGGTTTCTTTTTGATGTGACGTATGGTATTTCACAAGCGCTATATTATTCATGTAATTTTCCCAAGAAAAATCTTTATGTTTGTACTCTTCTTTAAATATCCAATAGCTATCTCTATAGGGAGTCATTTTTTTATCTGCATGGCAACATCTCGCTAATATACGATCTTTTGTGCAGTTGAGTTCTTTTGAAGCCTATGAATAACTAACCCATTCTCTAACTAATTGTCTATTGAGATCAAACTAGAGAATACTCATAGGATTTTGGATTAATCGCATCTTCGCTATTTCTTCTTCCGTGTGTTTATACCCACGACATCCATTACCGCCAAGATCACTATTATATCCGCTATTATATGAGTCGTAATATTGAATCCAATATGTCTCACGTTCATTTAGATCTTCTAACTTAACTTCTTCTATAATACTAAATTCAAAACAATCCGCACCATATTTATTCCAAGAATTCTATAAATGTTTATTATGGTGGACATTATTGTTTAAATCACGTTTATGTCCTCTCCACCTAGTTTTAATATCACATGATTGTCCTATATATACTTTACCATTAATTTTATTTTCTATTTTATATATTCCACTAATCATATTCTATACCTCAAAATAATAGTACTCACCTTAGTTCTTCCAAGAGTGTCTTTACACTCGACTAAAGTTCTCGCATTTCATTTGTTATATTGCGAGGCTAGACTGTCGCATCTCCATATAATTCCTATGGAGTCTGTCCACTCAGTCGTTCACGGTGTATTTAAACTTCCGCCCTGTCACCCACTTCTGGGTTTCCAAGTCAATCAGGTCAGATTTACTATCGCAAGCTTATGGATTTACTTGCGAATGCACAACGATGTTTATGCATCTTATTCACTTTCTCCGGTGCTAACTCGAATGAGTCTCTTCCGTTTTTGCCTTTCTTTCTTACTATGTTTACCCTTTATATATTTGGCATAAGACGCTACTCCATGTCACTGTATATACAGTCACTATCTTTCGACAGTGCATAGACTATATCTTTATCCTTTACAGGATATCCACCGCTTCGAGGCGCTTGCCCCTACTCCATATAGGATAGTCGTTGAACCTTCAGCTGTTCGCCGCTTGGCTGCTGATTGCCCATGTTGTAATTTATATATCCGCGTTTTTAGGCATTCACGCTCAGGCATATTTCATCCTCACGTTGTAGCCCGGATATCTTTAGGGTTTCCCAGCAATTCAATGGATACATTCTTGCTCCGTGTTACCACGGGCCGAGTCTGTAAATCAAACTCTTCCTTCATGGCGTCTATGTTAGACAACGCCAGCTCATCTTTCCAATCTAGGTTTATAGTTTTCGTTTTAACCTGTTGAACCTTATTCAGCTCATCCTTGAGCTGCTATTCAAATTCTTCACCGACAATTTTCTTCTTCTTAAGTTCTTCGGTAATTCGCTCCGTTTCTCTGTCAAGAGCCACCTGATCAATGTCGAATACAGTCAGGTATCCCTTGTTATCATACGGCGCAGTGAAGCTTATTTTATTCTGATTTAACATCTCTATAAGAGATTCATACATTATAGACTTATACGCCGAGGGAGACATCAGATGAATCTTATCCACGGCGTTTGGGAATCGACCGACATACTCCTTCGAGAATTCTTTGTCGATTAATCCACGGTGCTGTATCCCGGCTTTGTCCACCCAATCCTTCATGAAGTAATCGGCTATATTGACACCGCCTCCGCCGGATCCCGCATCAATCCAGATACCAACGATGTTCTGGTATCCATCCGTGCCACCATCATAATCGAGAATCATCTGCTTGATGTACTCGACCTGATCCGGAGTTTGCATAGGAGATTTAACCTTTTTGCCAACGTCGATAAGGTTGACGCAGCTAACTATTCGAGCCTTCTATTCTTTACTTCCATCAGGAAGAGGAGACTGGTAGAACTCGGCGACGAGGACGATTGAGTTATCCTGCTGTCTCGCCGGGTCGTAGAAGAGGCCGAAGCGTTTATCTCCAGTGTCGTTGTAGTGGAGAGGTTTACGGATCTCTTCGTTGCGGGTGATAACGCCACGTTTGATTATGGCATCGACGCCTGCGTCTGTTGAAAATTCATTATAAAATTCGCGCCTTGCTTTCTCAGGATTGACCCGCATAGCTGCATCTATTTTTTCTTTTGTTAATGCGGACTTTATTGGTTTCCCCATAATTGTCGGCTTCATAACAAGCTCACAATTAATATCGGCAACAAAATAATTAGGGTCTCCTATAATCATCTCTTTACTAAATTCCCGATACATTCTATAAAATTCTGTATCAACAGAAGAAGCAGAAGAGACGTATATTAACTGATTTTGAATTTCTTTTGGGTAAGCATATAACCGAATAGAGTCTAATACATTACCTTTCTCATCAACGCCAGTCTTGAAATCCTTGTCTACCGCACAGAAAGCCTAGTATACCTATATGAGATTAGCCTCAAGGAAAGATGTTTCATCGAAGCAAACACACGAGGCCCTGGCTCCGCGGTTTTTATCCACGTTCGAATTCAGAGACTTTGTGAAGGATCCATTATATATTTTATATTCAAACCCACTCGGATTGTGTGAAAATCCATCACCAGATGCGTTAGAAATAACCACTTCATTTTTAAATACCTTACCAGTGCTATTAATCAAACTATCTATTCTATCATTTGCTATATCTTCAAGTTTCTTAAAAGTCAAAGCAGATTGCTGACTACTACCAGAAGCTATATAACAATTCCAAGGAGAAGAACTCAACATCTGCTTTGCCATTATAAATAGAACACACCAGAAAGACTTGCCATATGCTCGTGAGCCAACAATTAATACATGTTGTTTGTTCCACGCTTCCATCATTAGATAAGCCTAACTATCCAATAACTATATATTAAAAAAATCTCTTAAAAACAGCACTGGGTTTTGCTAATAATAATCCCTATATTCTGCCAATCGTAAGAACCCCTCAAGCTTTTTTGATGAAATAGGAATGTCTACTTTTGGAACATAAATATTCGACTGGTAATTACTAGCCAATAGATCACGGACAAAATCTTTTCCATAGATACAAGATGAAGCAACATCGTCGTTATATACATAATCATACATCATACTTCATCTCCTTTATTTTTTATATAACATAATAACATCTGGGTTTACTATGTCCCCAGCCTTAATTGATTTTTTCGTGATAGATAAAACAGTATACGATTCAATACCAGTAACATCACTTGTTTCCCTAGTGCTTAATCCATCGTTTCCACATTTAACAACAGAATATTTTTTTATTCTTTTGTTGCTTGCATAAAATTCGATTTGACGATCTATAATCAAAAATTCTGGCTATCCAACACTATACCTTGTACCAATTTCATACTTGTGAATTAATACCTTCATTTTATCCTCGTCCCTCTACATACGTATTTATTAACTGATCCAAATCAATAAGATTATCATCTTTTAACAAATCTTCTTTTTTGAGAATATCTCTAAAATCCAGATTCTCTCTTAAGACAATTCTAAAAGCTTCCTCTATAGATTTCGCTTTACGAATTGCTTCTTCTAGTTTTATCCTTTGTTCTTTAACAAGATCTGCCCATTCTGATTCGTCCATTGCTAATTTATCTATGATTGCATTTGCACTAATATTGGCAACCTGCTACATCCCTTTACATGTATCTATATCAAACCCATTTAGTTCTGCGCTTCGTAAATTAAGATCTTTCAAATGGGAGATGCGACCACTCCACGTATTCTCTCCGCGCACAGAGTTCTTACTGTTTTTCAACGATATGCAACTCTGTTCCGCCAGCTTAGTCGCACCCTGTGTAATCTGATTCTTCATCTGTTGTAAAGCGCGAATTGTCGCAATATTTTTCTCAGCGTTCCTCGGATCAGAAGATAACTATGCAATCATATCATCTATGTTATTCAGCTGCAGGAAACTACGAACTATGCTGATAACTGAGGAAACCCTCATCATGTCATCATTGCCGTCCTCAGACGAATCAAGGAATCCAATCAGCTGCGAATACAGGAACGGCTGATCAGACAACTTCTCCTTTTCGAATGGGAGATATCCGAGAAGCCGGAGAGTATCATTCTTATTCTTTTCAAACTGCGCGATAATTTCCTGATCCTTCGGCAAAGCATTCTCCATCATGTCGCCCAAAGAAAGCATACCACCCGTGTAACCATCAGATTCACGGTATGTCTGCGTATAATACTGCGGCATCTAAATATTCTTTATATACGCCGCAAAGACATCACTCTTAGTCTATCCACCAGTAGTATTCGCCGCCTCAAGCAGAGACGTTTCCCACACAGAATCAAGCATAGGTTTATCCAGAAGATACATAGCATCATCTACAGTCTTCTTCGTCGGTTGCTGCTTAACACCGTTAACAACAGGACGGGCAGCATCGGCGGCACACTGTTTACATATCGACGTCACCCCGCTTGCCTGACCAGAAGCGGTAGAAACATAGAAGTCAGATTTCTTCTTCAACTCGCCGCAACGCTAACAGGTAAAGAAGTCCTTTCCAACTCCGATCTCACGCAGACACTTCACCTGATCCTTCGTCTATAACTAACTGAACGCCTGCTTTATATCCTCAAGCTGCTTGTCAATCGTTTTGAAAGTAGTAATCTTTGGCTCGGCCTTCTTTTTAATAACAGGCATTTTGCTCCCTCCTTTTAATCATAATTAACCGGGACATAATATCCCTGAAATCCCCGCAGCCGAATCGAACGGCTCACAACAACCCTGACGGGAAAAACAAAAAAGGGGGTAACCGTAGTCACCCCCAAAATAAACAGCTTATTCCTCAGCTTTATCCGTGCAGAAGAAAATGCCTTCGTGCTTCTCGAAAACTTCATCCGCTATATCCTGATAAAGCGTTGATGTGTTCCCATATATATCACCAAGATTGTCATTGAAGAACTGAACAACCTTGTTCTTGAAAACGAAAAAAGTAACCGGGTTGTTGAACGCGCCCTCAATCGTAGTAGAGAACGAGAACACCGGATTACCCTCGAAAGCTTTGCGGTACAGATACACATTGTCGGTCGATTCAATATTCGCCGGGATAATCTCGATAAACACCTTCATGCTTCCGAATTCCTTCTCGGCAGGCAGAATCTGTTCCAGAGCGTCGGCCTTATCCTGACCGCACACGTACAGCTTAATCGTACGATTAGTCATAGCACTCTGGTCTAACTCAACCTTGATGTCAGGGTCTTCGCCGAACAGGGCCTCAATCTCTTTATAATACGTTACCCACGGAGCGGATAACTTTACCTCTTCTCCCATAACGCTCACCCCTTATAATACATCTCGAAAAACCGTTTAACTGCTTCAACAAAATCCGGATCATTCGACTCAACAAAGATATCACCGATCTTACTGCCTCCAGAATAACTATTCGCGTACGTAAATGTCTTCTTATCCTTCACCGGACCGACAGAGAAATACGTGAAATCATCCTTGTACTGCTTCGCAAACTCCTCAGCGAGGTCGCTGTTGTAATCAAGGAAGTTATTCGATTCTGTCCACAGATACGAGTCACCTTCCATATTAAATGCTTTCTCTACAGAAACCATGTATGTGTCATGCGATTTATACAGCGAGACAAAATACAGATCGTCATAATCAAAAGTATCGATCTCAATAAACTCTACGTGGAAATCTTCTTTCAGCGCAAGAGTAAGCAGCTTAACCGCAGCGTCATATTCTACGACAGCCGTTACGTCTTCTTCGTCATTAACCATTGAGATGAGATATACGAACAGATCATCATAATCGTCCGCAACGTAAACGTTCTTATTCTTCGTCATCATCTGCTTCACCTGCTTCCTGATTATACAATAACTCAGTCAGAACCTTAGATGCTTTCAGCTTAACCCTCTTTCTATCCGGGATCATTATCTTGCCTCCGGTCTGCGGATTGCGAACCTCACGGGCCGGGGAGTCAACGATGTAAGCCCGGAAAATTCCAGGCAGTGCTACCTCTTCTCCGGCAAGCAAAACATCATACAGCGCGTCCCTGATCGCCTGAATGTAAGCTTTTGTTTCAACCTAAGACACGGCGAACTTTCCGCCCATCTTTACCCTATCAGTAATAACCCTAACAAAATCAGTATATTTCATATCCATTACTCCTTCTATTCCTTATATTAAAGCGGGATATGGTATGTACATTCCCGCCCATATTCCTTGTTGAAAATAATTAACGTCTGACCAGCCTCGCCGAACAGATGTTTCTCAGCGGCGAAATCATCCGTCCCACACAGCGACCTCACAAGAATGCTCTCGATATTAAACTGTTCAAATTCTTCGAGGTGATGTGCATGTCCTGAAATCGTGTAGTCAATAGGAGCGCCGAACAATTTAGTGGAGAGAGTATTGACGGTGCCGCCTATTTCTCTGAACGACATGGTGTCCCCGTGGACAGCACATACGTTATAATCAAAAACGTTAATAAAAGTAAACTCATCAAAATGCGACTCATGAACTGTAACCTTGTGATTCTCACGTAGGCGTTCCCTGAGCCACCACGGAATTAATTTCTCCATGTTGTCCGCGTATACAGAGTCTTTCTTGTTCTGTACGGTGCGGGCATGATTACCAGTACACGCATAGACATGTACCTCATTAACAACAGAAGATAATTCGTTTATAGCGTCGGCGATCAACTCCGACACGTTAATTATCTGATCGCAGACATTCTCCTCAGACCTTACTCTGGAAGTAACATGAATCGCGCCTTCAACCATGTCGCCAAGCAAGGCGACACGTAACATGCTGATGTGGTTCTGTCTGAGATACTTCTTCATATATCCCACACATGTAGCCACGCGCGAACAGCACTCCTCGGTGTCATACCGATTCCATACGTTGTTCGCAACCATACCATAATGCCAGTCGGCAAAACACGCTATAGCTTCCTTCTCGGGATTACTGTCAACAAACGTTGAGTAGTCCATGAGAGGATAGTTAACGTTGAGATTATGCACGGCTTTCAGCAGATGCTCAGTCAGATGGTCCGCCCGGGCATCAGATGTAAGCACGGCGTTATACTCCCGGCGCTGATCCGACAGCTGGCGTTTCGCTTTATATATGTCATCCCGAAGCAGCTTCAGTCTCTGTTCCTCATCCTCGGCGGGAGAGAGTGCCGAGAAGATCTGATCGTTCGCCGCTTTTATGACAGCATACTTCTTGCGGTAAGCCTGCTCCGTCCACGCATCATCCGGGTCGCGCAGTTCTGCATTCAAAATATCCGCCAATTGACTCCATGTCATATCAACGACGCATGAGTCTTTCAGCTACCCAAGCCGCCACAGGTAGGCAAGCTCTGTTTCTTCCGGTTTCTTTTTAAGGGTTTTATCCATTCATCATTCCTCGTCTTCGTCCGGCATCGTAACCGTGATCTTGATAGTAAACTGGTCAACACCATCCGGCAGTGCATCAGAAATTCTGTGAGCTATACTGCCTTCCTCATCTGCAAGAATATCTCCGTCAACAAATACGCCTTCGACTTTGATATTACGCTTTGCGTCAGCGGTTTTCTTCTCAGTATCCTTAACCTGTACCATATCCTTTTCCTCCTTATATTTAATAGGTATAGGGAATTGGCATTCCGATTCCCTGTTTTCATTCAATTACAATGGGAAAAACCTATGGTATCTGATATAATCCCTCTCGGAGGATGATCCAGATGTATGATATAGGTATTCCCGAAATTAATGTTATTGCACGTTCCGAATCTGAAGACGGACATGCTATTTTATATATGGCAAAAGCACAACATCGACCTGAATGCTGTCATATAGACGATCATTTCCGTCTTGTTATTGAGGCTTTTGCTATCAGTGAGTTTCCGCAGGTGATCCTGTCATTATCTTCCTCTTCGGACGGTATGAACACGATAACTTCCCAACCTGCCTCAACAAGAGGTTTTTCAAACTTTTCGTAGACGTCGAAATCTTTAACGATTTCATACCCATGATTCACAGCCTCATGGGTTTCATGAATAGGTGTGATCTTAACAATACACTTCTCTTTGTCAAAGAACTGATCCATAAGATTAGGATTTAGATCGCTTTTGCTTGTTACCGCAAAATTAAGGGTGTACTTCCTCTTCCCGGGAGCAGGAAGCCTTTGGATAATGTCAGCTATCTCCCGTAAGGGAAGAGATCTGTTTCGAAACATTCGATTTCTATCCGTTTCATTGAGAGTATTGATAGAGAACTGAAGTCCAAAACCATCCTCTCCACCGTATGTTTTACCCCACTTAACCCATTCCTGTAAAAAATCTTCAAGATGATTATTGCCTTTAGGCATCATGGTAGACACTACCGGGTGATATTCATCAAAACTTACAGTGTTCCCAGCCTCTACCATAGTAGCTATAGTGGTGGCAGCCTTTATGACATCATGATTGAATGTAGGCTCTCCCATACGGGCAAAATGCACATTGAGTCTCTTCCCGTGTTTAATCCCAGA
>AUXO013213680.1_pt1 | contig 10321 bp, 21 predicted proteins | sample 768731 | NCBI WGS metagenome assembly AUXO01 (sample SAMN02715735, study PRJNA202380) | gut metagenome | biome: sheep rumen | host: Ovis aries | place: New Zealand: Palmerston North | reverse complement strand
ATATAATAATAGAGCCGTCAAATTTTGACAGCTCTTTTTTAATTTAGAACAAGTTTTCCGAAAAAGTCAAATTTTGGTCGCAGAGAGAAAATAAAAAAAGACAGCTGTTACGCTGTCTTTCATGTAGCGGTCGCAGACTCACTTGCTGTAGCCCTTTACGACGCGGTTGCCAACCCGCACATCAGTGACCTTGATGCGGTCGCCGAGCAGCTTGCAGAGGGCGCTGACCTTGTTTGCGCTGGTGACGCCGTCGATACCGAGCGCGTACACTTCGGACGCGGTCTTGGGAGTCTCATCGAGCTGCGCGTAGACCAGCTCGGCGAGTTCGAGGTTAGCTTCCTGCTTCGGGGTCAGAGTGTTCTTGCGCTTCTCGAGCGCAGCGTCCATCTGCGCCAGCTCCTTGGAAGCAAACTCGATCATTTCTGTGGTCATAGAGTTACTGTTGATAATGTTATTGAGGAATTCACGCTTTGTCATGATTTTTACCTTTCTGGCGTCGGCCGCCACCCATTATTTTTATTTTTATTTTTGTGAGAGTGAGTGGTTTTCGTTCACTCTTTCTCTCACTTTCTATATATATTATAGCAAAAATTTAGTTCAATTTCAAAATTTGCAGCTGTCTTAATTTTAATTTTAATATTTCGGGAAGCGCGCGCGTAAAATTTGACTTTTGCAGCTGATTTGTTCTAAATTAAAAAATTTTAAAGTTTGACGCAGCTCTATGCAGCTTTTTAAAAAAAGTCAAATTTTCGCAGCCGTCCCAGCTCTCAGCTTTCCAGCGCAGCTCCATGTCAAATTTATACATTATATGTAATGCACCAGAATATACGGAAAGATATAGTATACAATATAATATATAATATATAATTGATGAAAATTTGTAAAAAATTAAATTTAGACGTAACACGTCTAAATAAATAAAGGGTTCGCGTTACTGCGCGAACCGTACAATACATTTTGATTTGTAAACCGTGATACCTGTCGCGTCAATATGCGCGACCTCTTCATTTCCGATTTTTACCGTCCATTCCTTTTTAACCTTGCGCGGTATCATCTTCGGCGCGGTCAAAGGGGATTCGATAGAAAAACCATTTGTATATATTAGGAGCAAAATTTCATATTCGCAAAGACTGTCCGCGAGGGCGGTATGTTCTTCCACAAAAGTTTCATCAACGAGGAAACGGAAAAACGCCTCTGCAGTTGTGGAATAATTTCCATTTTCTGTGAAAAGGTTGTGAGATTCACAAAACGTTTTATATTCATCATTGCAAAGGTGATGGACGGCAAGGGCGCGAATATCGAAAATCTGTACCGCTTCAAAAGGGTTTACACATTTGAACCAGTCGCAGTTAAAAGCGAAAACGCGCTCATCGAAATCGGAGTTAAAAGCATAGGCGCGCTCGACATTATAGGCGCGGAAGTCTCGCCGCATCTGCGCGCAAATATAACCAAACTTATCCATAGTTACTTGACGCGCTTTCATACGGTTCACATAAATCGGGCGCTTGTCCGCATAAAAAGCAGATTGAAAAAGCGGGAGATTGTGCCAAATCTGCTCGACCACAAAATCACGACGAACGAAAATTTCATTCGTTTCAATATCCGCGATAATGTAACCGATATTATAACAAAACGGTTTATCAAGGGAGGTCGTTTCTGTATCAAATACACAAATGGGGGTCATTTTTTTATTTCCTTTCTTTAACTTACAATAGTATTATACATTATTTGAAAAATTTTTGCAAGAGTTTTTTTGAATGTATTCAGACGTAACACGTCTAAATATAGGAAAAGGGGTTATTCCCCCTTTTCCACTTTCTTTGCGAGTTTCTTTGCCTTTTCTTCGGCTTTCTTTTCGCGCTTCTTGCGCGCCTCATCCTGCTTGAACTGGTACGCCTGCGCCTCCTCGAAGGGGTCGTATCCTTCGCCATCTCTTGCGCCCTTGGGAATCTGTACGACGATACGCACCGCGCCCTCCTCGCCATCTTCAACAACGGGAACCGCATAAGACGCGGAGCCAACCTGAAGGACATCATAGCCAAACGATTTCAGACTTTCCACAATATGGAAAATAACTTCATCGCGTGACTTTTCCCCGACTTTAGTAGTTGCCATGGTTTTATCTCCTTTCTTTACTGTACCTATATTATAAACGATAAAGAAGAAAAAATCAAGAAGAAAAAGAAATTTATTTAGACGTAACACGTCTAAACTAATGAAAAGAGGAGGTTTATTTCCTCTTTGCGAAAAATACGATGTTACCATTATATCGACCGCCCCAGTCATCAGAAAGAAGTTCTTTTTCGGACATCGTTCGAATGCAATCTTCCGCGCCTCTTTTTTGGTACCAATGCCCATTATCTGCGCGCCGTACAAAATGGAAATCATCCCATGAAAGACGGAAAGCAATCGCGTATTCATTATTGTCCAATTCTTCAATCGAAGAAATAACGCGCAAATCCGGAAAGTCCGAAAGAAGTTGATTGACGCAGGAAAGTAATACCGAAGTGCGCGAAGGTGAAAACTCATCGATCAGGTCGAAATTGCCGAAAGGGTTATCGTCAATATCTTCATAAGGACAATACCACGAGAAAATACCGAGGGCATATCCCGCGCAGTTATATTTGTATTTGCTGGTATTGCGGATATTGCGGTTTGAATAACGGTTAAAACCATCAGTAGTGCCAGGTCTGAACATTTGTTTTATTTCCTTTCTTTTGATGCCTTAATTATACATGATAAAAATAAAATTGTCAATACCTTATTTAGACGCATTACGTCTAAATTTTTTTTGAAAAATAAAAAGGGACTTGCGTCCCTTCTTCCTATCACAGAGAATAGGTCTTGACGATGCGCGAACCGATGCGCTTTTCGCCCACGGTCACGTTTTCAATCGCCTTTGCGATTGCCGTTGCCTTCGGGGTCTTGATACCGAGAGCAGACGCGATTTCCGCGGCGGTGAGTTCGCCGTCAGAGTTCTGAAGCAGAGCGGTCGCCGCGGCGATGAGCGGTTCATTCTCTGCGCTCTTCTTCTCCGCCGCCTTCTGCGCGCGCTTCGTAGCTTCCTCCGCCATCTTGGCGAGCAGTTCCTGCGCCTTCTGCGCCATTTCTGCGGTAACGGTGGAGTTTTCGGTGATGTTGCTGAGCAGTTCCTTCGTAGTCATTTTTTTGTCCTTTCTTGCCCCAACTTGGGCATTTAGCGTCGGTCGCAACCCTTTTGTTTTTCTGTTCCCTTGGAACAATTATAGTATAGCACATTTTAGAAAAAATGCAATACCCTTTTTTCTTTTGTTTAGACGTAAGACGTCTAAATAAACAAAAAAGGGACTTAAAGCCCCTTCAAAATTTCAATAATATTATGAACATCGTGCGCGGTTCCTGTCCATGCGATACGATTTTTTTCCTCGTCATCGAAAAGAATACCTTCGGGAAAATTTACTACACTTTCCTTCGGCGTCCCATATGCCACAATGTGAATTTCGTCCCATTCAACGGAAGGCATATGATGATTCAACCATTCAACCTTCGCGGCGATTACTGCATGGTCATACTCAACCGTTGAAGTTTTGGAACACCATGAAACAATGCCGAGGATAAAACCTTCACGCTGTAAACGATTGAGAACGCGCGCGAGGGAAGATAAACGTACAAGCGGCGCTGCGATTGCGTAAGGCGTGGGGTCATAGGCGCGAAGCATCGGAAGCCAATTTTCAACGCCGTAAAGGTCTGCGATGGTTCCATCCATATCAAAATAAATTGCTTTTGTCATTTCTTTTTCCTCCTCTTTTCTTGATTAGATTATACCATCGAATATGTAAAAAGTCAATATTTATTTTCGATAAATTTAGACGTAACACGTCTAAATATAGAAAAAAACAGAAGTTTTTTCAAACTTCTGTCCCGTATTTTTCTAACCACTTTTCAACCTCTGCGCGCCGTTTCTGCAAAAATGTAAGTTCTTTTTCGATGTTTTTGAGTTCTTCGTGGTAAAGCCGTGTTTTTCTTTCTCGCCGTTTTTGTTCCTGTTCAGCAAGTCGGCGGTCGTTTTCTTCATGCAAATATTTGATAAAGTCATCATATTCTGTTTTGGTCATTTCTTTTCTCCTTTCACTCAATCGTCAAAGTTGCGCTAACTAAACGAACATCGTCCTCAAAGAAGAAGCAAGCTGTCCACCCACTTTCTAAATTGATAGCGTTAGAAACACTAACATCACCGTTAATTTTCATATAAATCCCATCGTCATGGATAAAAATATCACCGCGTTCGAGTTCGCCAAAGGTTTTATTGTTGTTATAAACTTTATTTTCAATCTTCATTTTTTTATTTCCTTTCTTTTTTCTGTATTCATTATATCACTTTTTTCGAAAAAGTCAACATTTTATTTAGACGTAATACGTCTAAATATGAAAAAAGACGGATTACTCCGTCTTGTTATGCTTGGCAATTTTCTTTGCCTTTTCTTCTTCCTTCTTCTTGCGCTTCTTTTCTGCTTCTTCCTGTCTGAAGGTATATGCCTGTGCATCTTCATACACATCATAACCCGTGCCGCCGCGTTCGCCCTTCGGAATCTGGAAAACGATTTTGATTGCGGTTTCTTCTTCGCCCTCTACCGCGGGAACACCGAAAGAACCGCTTGCAACCTTGAGAACATCATAACCCGCCTCGGTCAATGCCTTTTTTACGATTTCCATTACATCCGCGCGCGTTGCTTCTCCGACCTTTTCTGCCATAGTATTAACTCCTTTCTTAATTTGACAATGTTATTGTATCATAAATTTTATGATTTGTCAATCTTTTTTTTCATTTTTCTTAAATATATTATATCATAAATTTTGAAAAATTTCAAATTTTTAGACGTAATACGTCTAAATATAAGAAGAAAGGAGAAAGGGGAGAAACTCCTTTCTTCCTTCTTTTTATCTGTCCATAATAATTGCGATAATCGCAAGGATCGCGATAAAAAGAAGAACGAGGGCGATAAGTCCTGCATAGATGATAAGGGGAAGGAAAACCAACCACCACGACCATGTAATTACACCGGTCAGTTTGAGAATGAGGAACACGAGAAAGAGAACTGTGCAGAGACTGAACCCACCGCCGCCGATTTGAATTTTCTTGTTGTTTTCCATTTGTATTATTTCCTTTCGTTTTTCTTGACTTTATTATAACACAATATTTTGTTTTGTCAATATCTTATTCAGACGTGATACGTCTAAATAATGGTTGGCACTTATTCGTGCCATCCCTTCGGTAAACGATTCATTTTTTTATGTTGCGCGATGCACCGCACGAAAATTTCTTTTTCGATAAGAACGTCCGCAAGTCCGGTGTGTTCTTCGGTGAAGTCCATGTTACAAGTGATATACTTGTAAAGAATTTCCGCCGTTGCGCGCGGTCTACCATTTGAACGGCAAAAGTCATTTTCACGCGCCCACTTGATATATGTTTTTTGTGTTGTGATTACACTTTCTGCCATTGCAAGAGTGTCCCAAACAGGAACGCCGAACGGAAGGAAATACCGATATTTCGACGAGGAAAACCATCTTTCCGTTGTATTGACGGCGCGAACGTCAAAGCGTGCATTGTGGGCAATGATTGCCTTCACATCGTACTTTTCGCACAATTCGGCAATTACTTTGCGCGCGGTGTTCCATCTTACCATACGGCGCGAACCGTTTGCAAGTTGTTCGCGGTACATCGGAATTTTTTCGGCATAGTATGCGGTCTGCATGAGGTCGGTGCATTGTACAAAGGTTTCGTAGATTACGAAAGAAAAAGTTTCGTACACGTTGCCTTGCTTGTCATGGATAGCACCGCCAATATCATATACAATAGGATCATCGAGAGAGTTTGCGGTTTCGGTGTCGATTGTGAGATAGTATGCTTTGCGCTTGTCGATTGTGTTCATTGTTTTTGTTCCTTTCCTTATCTTCGAATATAGTATACCACTAATAACTATAAAATGCAAGTATAAATTTTCATCTATTTAGACGCGATACGTCTAAATATGTAGATGAAAAAGAAAAGTCACGGAAGGGGAGACCGTGACTTTCTTTTGTGGTTACAGAATGTAACCCTTAACAATGCGCTTGTCAACCTGAACGTCGACGGAACGCACGCCTTCGATACGCTTGACAACCGCGGTCGCCTTGGACGTGGAATCGATGCCTTCGACGCTTGCAACGATTTCCGCGCAAGTCATCGGATGGGACGCGCCCTTCAGCAGTTCCTTGACCGCCTCAAGCAGTGCGCCGTTCTCGGCATACCACTTGTCGTTGCGCTTGGTCGCGGCGGACGCATTCGCGCTTGCGCGCTTGTCGAGTTCTGCCTGTGCAAATGCCTGCACTTCTTCATTCATCGTTCCGTTTGCGATTGCGGTGAGAAAATCCTTCATGTTCTTCATAGTTTTTATTTCCTTTCTTGCGGTTAGGTCGCAACCCTTTCTTTATCTTACATGCTTATTATAGCACATAGATTCTTGTTTGTCAAGGGGTTTTTTCAAATTTCTTTGAAAAAGTTTTTTGTCCTTGGGACAAGGGGTTTTTACATGATGCCCACCTTTAAGGACTCTTTGACTACAGTTTAGAACCTGCACCGCATTCCCTTGTCCCTTGGAACAATTATAGTATAGCACATTTTAGAAAAAATGCAATACCTAATTTTTATATATTTAGACGTAACACGTCTAAATTAAAATGGATACCTTAGCAATAGGTATCCGCGGAATATATATCAAAACCTTGCATTTCCGCCCATTCTTCACTTACTACGCCGTAATACTTGCAACCTTCACCGAACATATCACGCGCGCACTCACGCGCGGCACGATTATTTTCCGCCTCTACGAAAAAATCTTCACCTTCGGGACTTGTGAAATAATAAGTTTTATTCATTGTTTTGTTTCCTTTTCATTTTTGATAACTTATTATACCTTGTAATTTTTATTTTGTCAATAGTTTATTTAGACGTAATACGTCTAAATATGGAAGTAAGGGTATGAACCCTTACTTAATCGTTAAGGTTGCTTCGCGCATCGGAATGACTTCATCGAGATTATCCATCCCAAAAGTTGTATAATTTTTAAATGAAAAAGAATTACAACTTTTCTTATTATTGTCAATTTTAAGACAGACATCGTCTATCATTCTGGGGTCAATGAAAACATCACCGACTTTCAAACTGCCGAAAGATACTGTTTCTTTTCTTTCATCATTGATTTTCAACATTGTTTTTATTTCCTTTCTTTTTGTTGATTATAGTATAACAGATTGAATTTATTTTGTCAATACTTTGTTTAGACGTGATACGTCTAAATATGATGTAATGGGTTATTAACTAACCCACCACATAAGAGAGAGGAATAATCCGAGAAAAATTGCACTTTTTAGGAATATAAGCAACCACCAAATTAAAGAAAATTCGCGAATACGATATTTTTTCTGAAAAATTTTCGTAATCATTTTCTGAAAATCCTTTTCTTTTTTATTTTCTATAATTATTATAACATGGATTTTCTAAAAAGTCAATAGAAAACTTATGAACAAATTATGAATCTTTTTCCGATGTTTTGCGCGCGGCATTGATAAACGCATACGGAACATAGAACGCCGCGACACATACCCAGTAACCGAACTGCGGAAGATTGCACTCCCATGCGATTGCGTTCCATGCAATCATAAGAAACAAACCACCAAGCAACGAGGGAATGATGGAAGCAATGATAGAACCGACAATCGTGCCAAGAGTAAAAGCAATGATGTTATGAGTTTTCATAGTTTTGTTTCCTTTCTTTTTGTTGTTTTTATTATAACAAATTAGGAAATAATTGTCAATCCTATATTTAGACGCAATACGTCTAAACAAGTTTTGGAGAAGAGAAAAGATGCAAAAGCATCTTATTTTATAAAAAATATTATGAAGCAACAAATTAGGGGAAGAAAAAATCCCAAAATTGAAAGCAAAATCGAATTAAAAATAAGTGCCAAAAATGGGAAAATTATTGCAATAAAAATCCCAATAAGTAGAAGAATATCAATTTTTTTCATAATTACTTTCCTTTCCTTTATCTCTCATCAAGTTCGCCAAATCAAGCAGACAATTGCCACATCTGTCATGGCATTGTTCACAAGTCTCATTTCTTTCGCATTCTTTCGTTGCGAAATATTTCATAAAGCTTGCTAAGATTTCTTGCTCAGTCATTTTCTTATTCTTCTTTCTTTTTTCTATAATTATATTAACATTTTTCGGAAAATTTGTCAATATTCTATTTAGACGTAATACGTCTAAATGAATTTTGGGAATTATAATTCCCAAGAATAGAAGCACCATTTTTCTGAGAAAATATATTCTAAAACAAATCCTTCCTTTTCGAGAATGTGCCTCATCGGTTCATTATCAATCCATGGTGTACAACCGATTTTTTCACCATTGTATTGGTATTCATTTTGGATATATTCAAGAAAAAAACTTGCAATATGTTTACCGATATTTTCTTTTCGTAAAATACACAATCTTTTGATTGCATAATATTTATATGTGTTATCCCATACCACCGAAACAATAGCAATGGTTTTGCCCTTTTCAACGCACTTGTACAATCTGTTCTTATATATATCTTCGCGCACGTGTTCCGGTGTAAGATAATCAATATGTTTGTTTTGAATTGCGCGCGTGATTGGATATATATCTGCGCGAACAGCTTTAATTATAATCATAGCGCGCCTCCCGTTCGAGCTTCTTGCTTTGCTTGCGGTCATAGCGATTTTTCTTCGCAGCTTCTATGCGCGTGAACGGACGCACGTCGCCCCAATCGCCACGTAACTTACGCATCGCGCGCAACTGTGCTTCGCTTGCGTGTGCCCTCCGTTCGCTTCGTTCCATTGTCTTATCCTCCTCTTTTCGATACCTTATTATACCTCGGCGCGCAGTATTTGTCAACCTATGGTTTAGACGTAACACGTCTAAATCGATGAATTATATATGATATACTATGTATAAAATAAAAAAAAGAGGTTTATACAACCTCTTCAAATTCAATTACATAATTTTCAAATTCATCAAGTTTAGCGCGCAGTTCGCGCAGTTTGTCAATTGCGTCATTTACCTTGTCAATACGTTTGTTTAGCTTGTACAGGTAGTCGTATACTTTGTCCTGCGTTTCCTCGGACAGCGTTCCGAATCGTTCTGAGCCCTCAACCTCAGCCACACGATTGTAGCGCGCGCGAAGTTTTTCATTCAGTTTGGTCAGCTCATTAGCTTCATAGAGCGTTTCGAGCAATAGAGTATTGATTGCATATTGCATGGTATCTTCCTCCTTTACTTTTATCCTTGAGGGGCTTTATTCAAGCCCCTCGAACATCCAACCTTCGTAGGTGTAGCCCTGTTCCCAAATCACCGGATATTCTTTCAACCATTCATACCATTTTTTGGAGGTTACCTGAATGCCGTAGCCGTCCGGTTCGCCGTTGCGATTGATAACCTTGATTGCATTAAACTCGCGCAGCTTTGCGAGGAAGAGGTCCTTCGGAATGACAACCGCCGGAATGTTCCGATATTCAGCAGGCTTGCCTTCAGCTTTTGCCTTCTTGCTTTGCGGTACGGCAACCTGCGACATCTCATAGATAACAAACTGTACCTTCGAACCACTCAGCAGTTCCTCGACGCGTCCGCCATTCGTCTTTGCCTCTGCAGGCGCATACACGACCTTGCCGTTTTCGTTCATGTAGCGGATATGAACATCCACCTTGCCCTGCGCCGATACGCGCACCTTTGCCGAGCCGTCAAGCGTAACCTTCAATTCGAAGGCGCGTCCGTTGCGTCCATCGTCGCATCCGTTCATAAGATACCGTTCGGCGTTTGCCTGTCTTTCAAAATACGCTTTTCTCATTTTTTCTTTTCCCCTTTGCTTTTATTCGGTTCGGGGTTGTTTCCCCGTTCCTGTTGTCTACATATTAGCATAGGTTTAGACGTAATGCAAGGGTTTTCTAAAAATTTATAAAAATTCGTAGCATACGGGGTTATATACGGGAATATACAGTTTTCTTGAATAAAAATACCGCGCCTGTGGAGCATACATACTTTGAAATAAAATTTCAAAGTTAATACTTTGAAATAAAATTCCAAAGTTAATCTTTAAAATAAAATTTTAAAGTTAATTCACTCATAAAATTTCAAAATCAATTCTTTACAAAATTTGACAACTCCAACTTTTTATGTTATAATTAAACTAGATTAGGGAGCGGAGCGTCAAGCCCCGCCATTGGAGATTAGAATGAATCGTTTAGACTTAGATTTTTCATTAAAATATACTGATGAGCGCGC
>AUXO012519747.1_pt1 | contig 10321 bp, 9 predicted proteins | sample 768731 | NCBI WGS metagenome assembly AUXO01 (sample SAMN02715735, study PRJNA202380) | gut metagenome | biome: sheep rumen | host: Ovis aries | place: New Zealand: Palmerston North | reverse complement strand
AGCCAGCGCCGGGTCCATCTCTGTCAAACGCCGCAGGTATTCAGTCGAGAAGGCCACAAAACGGTCGCGGCATGATTGATACCACTCGCGGTTGGCGTCAAACCATTCTTTGTTATTGTTCACAGCCAACTCTGCCAGAAAATTCAGTGTCTCGCGCATCACATATCCATTATTCATTGTTCAGTACACGCATACATCTCTTCAACCCGTCCATCCAGTGCGGAATAGCCACACCGAATGTCTTCTTGAATTTCGATTTGTCTAGCACGCTGTAATGGGGACGCGGAGTCTTGTATGGATATTCTTCCGATAAAATCGGGCGAACTTGGCACTCTATGCCTCCGTGCAACGCATGGATGGCAAGCGTAAAATCATACCATGAGCACACACCCTCGTTCGTAAAATGATAGATACCCGGATGCCATATCGGTGATTCAATCACCACAAATATCGCCCGGGCCAAATCTGCTGCGTATGTCGGAGTGCCTATCTGGTCATACACTACTCCCAACTCCTTCTTCTCTTTCCCCAAGCGAATCATCGTCTTCACAAAGTTGTTGCCATACGACGAATACAACCATGCCGTTCGCAGTATCACCGCTTCCGGACAGGCGGCTAACAGGATTTTCTCGCCCTCGTATTTCGTACGGCCGTACGCTGTACGGGGACCTACACTATCCGTCTCGCGGCAGGGGCGGTGCTCGTCACCCGAAAACACATAATCCGTACTGATATGCACCACGCGCACGCCCTGATTTCCCAATACACTCAGCGCCTCGGCATTGATCTTCTGAGCCGTCGCTTCGTCTTCCTCCGCCTTGTCCACATTCGTATACGCAGCGCAATTGACTATCAAGTCTATCGCGTTCGACTGCACATAGGCACTTACCGCCGAACGGTCCGTGATATCCAGCTCGTCCACATCCGTGAAGAAATAATGGTGTTGGGGATGAGCACTGCTCAGCACACGCATCTCGCTGCCCAACTGACCCTTGCTGCCTGTAATTAATATATTCATATCTTAATTTGTCTTCGCTTACTATTCCAACTTACATTTGTCTTCGCTTACTATTCCAACTTACATTTGTCTTCGCTTACTATTCCAACTTACAAAACAACCTAAAACGGATTGTCCAATTCCCGTAATAGCGGATGCTTCTTGTCTTTTTCACTCAGTATTCGTAGTTCTTCGGGCACCTGCCAGTCTATCGCCAACTCCGAGTCGCTCAGCAACACACCGCCGTCTGCCTCCGGATGATACAGGTTATCGCATTTATAGGTAAAAATCGCCTGCTCGCTCAATACGGAGAACCCGTGTGCGAAACCGCGGGGGATGAAGAACTGATATTTATTTTCCTCACTCAATTCCACGCTATACCACTTGCCGTAAGTCGGACTGTCCTTGCGCAAATCGACAGCCACATCCAGCACACGGCCTACCGTACAGCACACCAGTTTGGCTTGGGTATAAGGTGGACGCTGGAAATGCAAGCCGCGTACTACACCGTAACTGGAACATGATTGGTTGTCCTGCACAAAGCGCGCTTCAATACCGGCTTCGCGGTAGCGCTTCTCATTGTATGTCTCCACAAAGTACCCGCGAGCGTCCTTGAACACCTGCGGCTTTATTACCAGCAAACCTTCGATTGGAGTTTTTATGATTTCCATGATTACTCTGTTTTCTATATCTTCATTCGAAATCGGCGCGCAGTACTCGTCCCTCGCGATTTCCATGATTACTCTGTTTTCTATATCTTCATTCTATACAGCATCAGCAGCCTATTCTATCCGCTCTCCGCGCTGCATCTCCGCTTCCTCTATCCGCTCTCCGCGCTGCATCTCCGCCTCTTCTATCCGCTCTCCGCGCTGCATGTCCGCCTCCTCACCTCTACATCCGCCCGCACTTCTATAACTATTTCTAACGCCTTCACACCACCTTACGACGGGCTGTTATTCAAAAAAGCGTACAAAGATACACAAAATTTCTCACACATGCAAGCACACGAGACTTTTTTTTGCGTTTTTTCAACATTTGTACTTACAAAACACAACAATTTTTCTTCCTCTTGCCGGTCACACGTCTCACACCACCCGCTTTGCTCTCGTACAGAAATGGCTCTCGCCCTTCCCTCTATGCGCCAAGTAGGTAACTATAAACCTTATAGGAACTTCATAGGAACCTTATAGGAACCTCGTGAGCTTCTATGTCTGATAATCAATGAGTTATACGGAATAAAAATAGAACGATTTTTCGAGGCCTGAACAACTTCTCAAAATACAGCACAAAGATACAACAAAATTTTTATATATGCAAATTTTTTGCAACTTTTTTTATTTCTTCATACACAAAACCTCGTTGCATCAAGAAACGTAAACGTTTCTCCTCGCTGTCTGCGCGGCGTTGCAGATATAAATTCTCAAGATTCTTGCAATACTGCTCTTCGTCTATTTCATCCATTGCAGTACTGATAGCTCTCTCGGAGAGTTGGAGAGCGCGTAATCCGGCTTGGATTTTCTGCCGTCCCCACGACTGGTAAGCCACTTTATCATGCACATAGGCATCACAGAAACGCGCATCGTTCAGAAAATCATTTTTATACAGATTTTCTTCGATTTCATCGTATAAATCTGCAGGTGCGCCCCACTCATATAACTTGCGGCGCACGTCTGCAGCGCAATGTTCGGCGCGAGCACAATAAGCCTCTGCCTTGTCAAGCCATTCGGCCTTGGATAATTCGCGGTTTGCCATAAATGTCGTTGGTTACTATAATGTCTGTATAGCCGTTGGCGCACATCAACGTTTTCATCTCTTCGGGATACGCCTCGTTGATTTCAAAATACAACCTTTCGCCCATACGGGATTGAACTATGCGGCGATAAAAACGCAGCGGGTCATCATCCGGCACAAAGAGCGCAGCAGAAGGTTCGTGTGCCAGTACATTCGGCCGCATATCCTTTTTCTCGCTCTCACAGATATAGGGAGGATTGGATACTACAAGGTCGAAAACTCCGTTGAAATCGGGTATATTCGCAAATATATCTGCCACCTTAAAATCCACTTCTACACCATTTCTTTGCGCATTTTCTTTTGCTATTTCTACTGCTTCTGCCGATATGTCAATACCTAAAACCTGCCACTCAGGATGGGCTTTTTTGAGCGCTATGGCGATACATCCGCTTCCCGTTCCGATGTCAAGCACACGGAATGGTGCATTCTCCGTCTGAATGATACCTGCTGTCTTGTGTATTTGGTCCACCAGCTCGGCTGTTTCGGGACGGGGAATCAGGGTAGCCGGTGTCACTTTGATATCCAGACCGTTCCATAAACTATGACCGAAAATATACTGAATAGGCTCGTCATGAAGTAAACGGTCTATTATTTCCTCTAAAAATGGGGTTCCGGCTTGCAGGTTCGAAAAAATTGTTGTATCTTTGCAATCAAATTGCAAACGTGTGCGGGTGCAGCCGGTTGTCTCCTCAGCAATCCACCATGCAAGCGCCGTTGCCTCGTCTGCAGGATAATGCGTCTCCAGACGCGAAACAATATAATGTATTATTTCTTTCACGCTGCAAAATTACTGCTTTTTTTTGACATATGCAAAAAAATATGGATTATGAAAAATATATTGCCCGCTGTATTGAGTTGGCGCGCAGAGGCGAGTACTATGTAGCCCCAAACCCCATGGTGGGAGCCGTGCTGCTACGCAATAGGGATGAACTCATATTGGCGGAAGGATGGCACGAAAAGTATGGAGAAGGGCATGCCGAGGTCAATTGTTTTCGCAGGCTTGATGAGTCCGAGCATCGCAATACGGATTTATCAGACTGCACACTATTCGTATCTCTGGAACCATGCAGCCATTACGGAAAAACACCGCCTTGCGCCAAACTGATTATTGAAAAAGGAGTTGGACGGGTCGTTATCGGAATGTTGGATCCGAATCCTCTGGTAGCGGGACAGGGTGTACGGATGTTGCGCGATGCTGGAATAGATGTGGAGGTCGGTTTTATGGAGAAGGAGTGCCGCGCACTCAACAAACGTTTTCTCGCTCTTCATGAAAAACATCGACCTTATGTAATCCTGAAATGGGCACAAACAGCCGATGGCTTCATTGACCGATTTAGAAGCCCGGAGACGAGTTCCAACAGCCGGGAACACCTGCAGGGAGCTTTGCCCATTTCCACGCCGGAAACAAAAAAAATGGTACACCGGATGCGGGCTGAGAACATGGCAATCATGGTAGGAACAAACACGGTACTGCTCGACAACCCGAGGTTGCTCAATACACACTGGGAAGGCAGAAATCCCATTCGGATAACCCTTGACAGACACCACCGCATACCAGCAGATGCACATATTTTCTCCGATGAAACCGAAACAATTGTCTATCGCAACAGAACAGACTGGCCTTTCATTCTGGCGGACTTGGCTCAGAGAAATATTCACTCCGTTTTGGTAGAAGGAGGGACCACCTTGCTCAACTCCATTTTAGCGAGCGGGATATGGGATGAGATACACATAGAGGTGGCTCCGGAGTTGGTTATCGGTACCGGAGTGGCTGCGCCGAAAATTGTGCTCCCGGATACGTATCAACTGGTGGACGGACATCTGTTGTACACTATTTTACATGCATGATTATGAAGGGTATGATATGCAAAAATTTGCATATATCAAAAAAAAGTAGTAATTTTGCACGGTTTTTGTACGATAGCTGCATACAAAGACATTACCTTATGAAAAAGAGATACTTTTTTTTATGTATTATCATCCCGTTCATTTTGAGCGGATGTAGCGCCTTTCAGCGGAAACACCAGGCTGGTGTGGCTGTTGAACTGAATGGCAAATACATATACCAGTCCACATTGGACTCGCTCACTATTGGTATGAACAGCGAGGATAGCATGCGTGTGGCGCAACAATTCATCAGCCAATGGGCGAAAGACATTCTGTTGTATGACAAGGCCAAAGCCCGCGTAAATCCGGCAATAGAGAGCTTGGTGGAAGACTATAGACGCTCGCTCTATGTGCACGCTTACGAGGAATATTTGGTAGAACGCAATATGCCCAAAACCATACCGGATAGCACCGTTCAGCAACTCTACGAACTGTTGCCGGACCGTTTCCGCTTGTCCGAAAGTTTGGTCAAAGGACTATTGGTGATTATCCCAACTGAAGCGCCAAACCAGAAAAAACTGCACCAATGGCTGTCGGAAGTGAACGACACAAAGGAGGATATAAAAGCCCAGGCTATGGATAACATTGAAAAATATGCTTACCGCTACGCCAGCGGATACGAATTGTTCACCGATAAATGGTTTACCACCTCGCAAATAACTTCCAATACTTCAATTGAACAAAACGAATTGGAAAACCGGCTGAAACAAACCGGAGAACTGATAGAAATCGCTGATTCAACCACTATCTATCTTCTCCAAATAAGCCAGAAAGCATTACAAGGCGAGGCTATGCCTATTGAATATGCGCGGCCGGAAATAGAGGAACTGATATTGAGTAGACGCCAGGTCGAGTTTCTCCAAAAGGAACGTGAGCGACTGTACAACGAAGCAGTGCAAGAAAAGAAAGTGAAATTTTATTAAACGCAGAAGCACGAACAGATGAAAAAATTTAGTATTATAGCACTCCTTTCCCTCTCCCTTGCAGCAGTATATGCACAGGGAGTAATTGACGAGGTGATATGGGTTGTCGGTGATGAAGCCATTTTGCGTAGCGAAGTGGAGGAAGAACGACTGCGCGCACAATACGAAGGGACTACCATTCCCGGAGACCCGTATTGTGTCATCCCAGAGCAACTGGCTATCCAGAAACTTTTCTTGCACCAGGCGGTGCTGGACTCGGTAGAAGCCAATGAATCCAGCGTGAGTCATCAGGTGGACATGCGACTCAACTACTACATCAACCAAATCGGCTCTAAAGAGAAAATGGAAGAATATTTCCGCAAAACGAGCAGTGAGATTCGCGAAGAAATGATGACTACCGTGCGAAATCAGATGATTATCCAGCAGATGCAGGCCAAGCTGACACAGAACATCAAACCGACTCCTGCTGACATTCGGAGGTTTTACAATACACTGCCGGTTGACTCCATTCCTATGATGCCGGCGCAAGTGGAAGTTCAGATTCTCAGTTTCGAACCGACTGTTCCAGTTGAAGAAACAGAACGAATCAAACAACGACTCCGCGAGTTCACAGAACGTGTACAGAACGGCACTGCCGATTTTGGTATGCTGGCGCGATTATATTCAGAGGACACCGAGAGTGCAAAACGAGGCGGTGAACTGGGATTTGTCGGACGAGGACAACTTGTCACTGAGTTTGCGGACGTGGCATTCAATCTGAACGACCCCAAACGCGTGAGCCGTATCGTGCAGACGGAATATGGCTATCATATCATCCAATTGATTGAGAAAAAAGGAGAGAGAATCAATTGCCGCCACATTCTCCTTCGCCCCCGCATCAGCGCCACTGACAAAGTAAACGCTATAGAACGGTTGGATAGTATCCGCCAACTGGTTGTCGCAGATTCAATACAGTTCGAACAAGCCGTGATTCTTTTCTCTCAAGACAAAAACACAGCCATGAATGCAGGCTTGATGATCAACCCGAACACTGGCAGCAGCCGTTTTGAATACCAAGACCTCGCGCCCGAGATTGCAAAACAGATTTACAACATGCAGGAAGGCGATATCTCGCAGCCGTTTGTGATGATGGACCAGCAAAAAAACCGTGAGGTATGCGCCATTGTCCGCCTGAAGAAAAAAACGGACGTGCACCGTGCAAACCTGATTGACGATTTCCAAGCCATCAAATCTATGTTGGAACAAAAACTCAGCAGGGATTTTATACACAACTGGATATTAAGTAAGCAAAAATCCACTTTTGTTCAAATAGATCCGGAATGGCAAGGTTGCGACTTCGAATATCCGGGATGGATTCATTGATAGGGAATATTGAAAGTTAAAATTTTCATAGTACTCTCCTTGCTTGCAGTGACAACCGTCATCTGCGCACAAGAGAAAAAACAGACCATGGTCTATCTGGAGCGGGCAGAAAATCTGAGTTTCGACCAGGAACGCATTGCTGACGCCCAGATTCTCCGTGGAAATGTGGTTTTCCGTCATGAGGAGGCACTGATGTATTGCGATAGTGCCTACTTCTACGAAAACTCCAACTCTTTGGATGCCTTTGGACATGTGCGCTTTCTGCAAGGAGACACACTTAGCGGTTTCGCAGACCTGCTCTTCTACGACGGGAATGCCAAACTGGCCCGGATGAGAAAAAACGTACGATTGGTCCATGGCAAACAAAACGAGAACCCAACTATTCTGACAACGGATAGCTTGAACTACGACAGGATAGCAGGTATTGCCTATTACTACACAGGAGGCACTATCAAAGACTCTTTGAACACACTGGCATCTGTACGCGGACAATACATTCCGAATACCAAACAAGCACAATTCAGTCAGAACGTTCGCCTCCAACACCCAAGATTCATCCTGACAAGTGACACGTTGCTCTATAATACAGAAAATAAAATAGCGGACATAATCAGTCCTACGACTATAGTGTACGAAGAGGAAACGGACATCTTGACTTCCAAAGGATGGTACAATACCGGAAACGAACACTCTATGCTGCTGGATCGCTCAGAAGTCATCCACAAAGACGGGAAATATATGACCGGAGACACTATTTTTTATGACAAGATGATTGGCTTCGGAAAGGTGCTGGGAGATATGGAAATGCGTGACACCGTCCAAAAAGCAACTTTATACGGCCAGTACGGCGAGATGTGGGAGGAAGACGGCCGTGGCTACGCCACCGATAGTGCCCTTATGGTCGATTGGTCTGACTCCGCACATATTGCATATATACACGCAGATACTCTTTTTACGGAGAAACTGCAATACACCGACAGCGCTATGGCAGACAGCACTTATCGCCGCGTACGCGCATACTATGGTGTGCGTGTTTTTAGGGACGATATGCAGATGGTGTGCGATTCTATGGTTTATCTGGGTTCTGACTCTACTATCCATCTGTTTACCCATCCTGTCAGTTGGAGCGAGAACCAGCAGATTTCCGCTGACAGCATTGTTATTTACATAGTGAACGGCACTGTCGACCATGCCATAGGGAATGGCAATGCGCTCTGTATCATGAGCGACACGCTGAATTTGTTTAACCAGATGAGCGGCAAGGAAATTACTGCCACGCTGGTAGACGGCGAAGTGAAACTCGTGGACATCAGTGGCAATGCATTAACCATCTACTTCCCTAAAGAAGATGACGGAGAGCTGGTGGGCATGAATACCACCGAAAGCAGTTTCATCCGGGTGTATGTGGAAGAACAAAAAGTGCAACGTATGCGGTTTACCAAAGAGACAACCGGTGTGCTATACCCGATGGACCAGATTCCAAACGGAGGCGACCGCATGCCCAATTTCTTCTGGGCGGATAAAATAAGGCCGGCCGACAAGGATGACGTGTTCCGAAAAACAAAGTGGACGAATGATGATACAATAGATCAATAACGATATGACAAATAATATGAAGAAAGTATTTTTGATGGTAATGGCAGTATGCCTGGCTATGAGCGCTATGGCGGTAGAACTGCCCAAACAGGGTTTCGGTATGCAAATCGGCTGGGCACAACCTATTTTGCGATTGAACAGCAAAGATCCGTCCTTCCCGAAAGACTCATTAGTGAACACTGTTAAACTAAACGGTTTCAAAGTGGGTTTGGTGTACGATGCCAGCTATGTGGCCGGATTTGGTAGCACCATTGGTATCAACTATACGTTCGGTGCAAACACCGGAAGTTGGAAATCGAAATACGCGTACGGCTATCCCCGCAGCAGACAAATGATCACCTACCACGAAGTGGAGGTATTTGTTGACTGGCAATACAAATTCGAAGTGGCCAAAGAGACATATCTGATGCTTTACACCGGTCCGAGTATCCAATGCGGGCTGGGACTGAACATGCGCGTGGACGAGCAGATGGATTTCGATGCAGAGGTAGTTTCCAACCGTTATAGCACGTATAAAACCGACAAAAAAAACGAAGCACTGAAAAGGCTGAATGTAACGTGGGGGGTTGGTGCCGGATTCCAATACAAACGCTATTTCTTGCGCGGAGGATATGACTTTGGATTGCTCAACCCGTACAAAAATGCACAGTTCGTAGATGATTTGGGCAATCCGATTGACCGCAACACACGCGGACGTCTTGACCAATGGTCCATAAAAATAGGTATGTATTTCTGGTATAACGATTAGGAGACACAGAGTGATACCACGTGAAACCATAGACAAAATCTACGCCGCCGCCAAGATTGAAGAGGTGGTCGGTGACTATGTTACACTGCATAAGCGCGGTGCAAACCTGATAGGTTTATGCCCCTTCCACAACGAGAAGACAGGCTCCTTCACCGTCAGCCCGAGCAAAGGAATCTATAAATGCTTCGGTTGTGGAGTCAGCGGACATGCCGTGGGGTTCATTATGGAAATCGAGCAATGCAGTTATGTAGAAGCGCTGAAACAACTGGGGAAGAAATACCATATCGAAGTCGAGGAAAAGCAACTTAGTGCTGAGGAACAGCAACGTCAGGACGACCGGGAATCTATGTTCGTGGTTAACGAATTCTGCAATCAATGGTTCCAACAGCAATTATGGGAGACAGACGAGGGGAAAGCCGTCGGATTGAGCTATTTCCGTGAGCGAGGCCTACGTGACGATATTATTCGCAAGTTCCAACTCGGTTATTCTCCGGAAAAAGGAAACCCGCTGGCCAGAACGCTAAAGGAAAAAGGATTCAAAGAGGAATACATTACCAATAACGTAGATACCAAACTGGGCTGCGGCGTATGCGGGAAGAGCGAAGACGGGCGGCTGTACGACCGTTTCCGTGACCGTGTAATGTTCCCTATCTTTACCATCAGCGGCAAACCGGTTGCTTTTGCCGGACGTATCCTGAAAAAGAAGGACAACGTAGGCAAGTATGTCAACTCGCCCGACTCCATTATATACAGCAAGACAAACGAACTGTACGGCATATTCCAGGCTAAACAGAGTATTGCCCGTCAGGATATGTGCTTTCTGGTAGAAGGTCAGATGGACGCCATCTCAATGCACCAGTCAGGCATAGAGAACGTGGTAGCCAGCGGCGGAACAGCCCTGACCAAACCACAGATTCGTTTAATCAAGCGTTTCACCAGTAATATTACAGTTTTATATGATGGCGACGCAGCGGGTATTCACGCCGCACTGCGCGGTATTGACATGTTCCTGGAAGA
>AUXO016936078.1_pt1 | contig 10322 bp, 4 predicted proteins | sample 768731 | NCBI WGS metagenome assembly AUXO01 (sample SAMN02715735, study PRJNA202380) | gut metagenome | biome: sheep rumen | host: Ovis aries | place: New Zealand: Palmerston North | reverse complement strand
TTGTCTTCACCATATTCAAAGTTATACTGATCACGCAACGCAATTAAGATATCATAGAATGCCTTCTCTTCAAAAGTCAACCCAACTTTGCGGAAGCTCTCACGATCCTTGTGCATATCTTTTAGAATACTCAGAGCTTGTTCGGTAGCTTCTCGAATAATATCCTCAGAAGCCTGTTCCTGAGCCTCTCCCGCTTCTTCAGCAGTCAGATGTTTACGACGCTCATGATACTCGTTGATTGTTTTCTCCAGCATTTCCTGATATTTTTTAGCTGCCAACTGATTTGTTTTACTGTACTCTGTAATCTGTTTACGAAGCATTTTGATAAGTAGTTCCAGCTTTGACGCAGGCATCTTAACATTGGTCAGAGTTTCGTAGTATTCCGGGCTGAAGATATCCTCTTGATCGCCTTCTTCAAGAACGCTTTCAACCTTGTTATATTTTAATGCTTCTTCGACCATTTTGGATACACGGCGATTCATGGTGTCTGTATCCAGTTCTGTGGTACCGCTCATTTTTCGCACGAATCCGGCAATCGCCATAAAGCACTGAGCCAGAGCAGATTCCTCTTCACTCAACTCACCGGATGGTTGACAGATATCATAAGCCGCACGCATACGTCTGACAGTTTTCAGGAAATAAGTCTTAAATGAAACCTGATTTACACTCTTTCCGTCTATAGACTCAGATTGCATTTCTTGTGTTGAAACAAATACAAACTCTGCTGCTTTTGTTAACAGCTGGTATCGTTCAGTCGGGTCTCCGTTAGGATCTAAGAACGGTTTAAGATCATATCCGGTAAAGAGCTCTTTTAAGACAAACTTTTCTTCTCTGAATACTCCAGTCGCTTGCTCAACATCATCCTGAGTAGGCGCAACAGAGCATTCACCGCCATAGAGCTTTACCGCTTCACGCATATTATCACGGATACCGATATAATCGATAATATAGCCGTAATCCTTGCCGGGATACTTTCTGTTGACGCGGCTGATCGTCTGGATCAACAAATGCTTTTTCAGCGGCTTATCATTGTATATATAAGTCAGCGACGGGACATCGAATCCGGTGATCCACATATCCACGACGATAACGATACGGAAGTTTGACTTATCCTGTTTGAATGCAGCGTCAAGCTCCTCGGAGCGCTTATTATTCTTCACTCCACCGAGATAGTTATACATCTCTTCCGAATCGTTCTTGCCGACACTTGCTACCATAGCCATGAATGGCATCGGTTTCAGCTCGCGCAATTCTTCATCAGTCACATCTGTACCAACAGGAGATTTTTTCTCCACAAACCAATCGGGATACTTATCCTGAAACACCTTCAGGAGCTTATAGGCAATCGGCCTGCTGGAACATACCACCATAGCCTTCTGCACTCTGTCAGGATCGTTTGCACATGCCGCTACATAATGATCGTGAATATCTACGGCAAGTCGCTCCAAGCGTCCCGGCTCGTCAAGGATTTTCTCCATCGAGCTCATTGCTTTCTTGCTTGCCTCAATATCTTCTTCTGTCGCGCCGTCGTCAGCACATTTTTTATAGTATTCCTCAATCTGCTTGACTTTCTCTTCGTCCAACAGAACCTTGGCGATACGAGGATGATACTTGATAGAAACCGTTAGTCCGTCAGCTACCGCCTGATCCATTGTATAACGATCAATTTCATCGCCGAATGTCTGATAGGTTTCCGCAATAGGCGTACCGGTAAAGCCGACAAAAGTAGCATTCGGAAAAGCCTCTCTCAGCACTTTAGCGTAAGGCTTAGAAACCATCGCTTTCATATTGTCGTCAACATCTTTGCTGAACTTTATCGTCTTAGAGTGTTCCAGTTGCGTTCTGTGGGCTTCATCAGAGAAACAAATAATATTGCCGCGGTCATTGATCAGACCGATCTTATCATCTTCTCTGTCAACAAACTTTTGAATCGTACAGATATAGAAGCCGCCGCTCTGTCGGGCACCGAGTTCTTGTCGCAGATCTTTTCTGGTTTCAACGACCTTGACTTCACCGAGATTCAAGAATTCCTCGCTCTTTGTAAAAAGTTTGGCTCCTTGCTTCTGAAGCTCCTCGCGGTCGACGATCATAACAATCGTCGGGGAACCGATCTCGGGAACGTCGGTGCATCTGAGAGCCAGCTGACGAGACAGAAAAGCCATTGTATATGTCTTACCACAGCCGGTAGCGCCAAAGTAAGTTCCGCCCTTGCCGCTCTTCTCTCTGACAGACTTCACAATACTCTGCTTCAACAATCTTGCAGCAAAAAACTGCGGATAGCGGCAAACAATTTCACGCTCATCGCTGTCGTATATACTATCCTGAAAATAGATATAGTCACGGAATATCTCAAGGAATCTTTCGGGACTGTAAACGCCCTTGATCATCGCCTCTAACTCGTCAAAAGGAGTAGAAGATACCTTATCTCCGTCATTGATACGACGCCATGCATAGAAGTGCTCATACGGTGTACGAACGGTACCGAGTCGGGTTTTTACTCCATCAGAGATACACGCCAGAGGGCAGTAATGCAACAGGTGCGGAATATCGCGCCAATATCGAATTGTGATTTGCTCCCATGCGTCATAAATTGTCGCATGGCTGTCAGTAGGGTTCTTTAATTCAATGATACACAGCGGCATACCGTTGACGTACAAAAGCACATCAGGGCGCCGATTCTGGACTTGTCCGTTGTCGGTATATTCCACAGTGAATTGGTTGACGACGCGGAAGATATTTTTACCGGTGTCCTCATAGTCAATCAGCGCCACTGTCTCAGATTCTCCGCTTTGCGGTGTAAATTGAATTCCGTTTACCATCCAGTTGTACACCTTATGAAGGGTTGAAAACTCGCTTTCAGCACCGACAAGGCGCACTTTGTCTATTAACTGAATGATCTCGTCATCCATCAACTCGGGATTCGACTTTTTCAAGAATTGCTCCATATCATCAGTATACAGAACATCTCTCTGCGATCCGCGCGGAATACTGCCGCCGGGTAAATACTGCCAGCCTTCTTCCTCCAGATATGTAATAAAGGCATTCTCAAAATCGTATTCGCAGTAGCGACCGTTAATGCTTTGTAGTTTTGGCATTACTAGCTCCTCCAAAAACTTCTTTTCAGTTATATCTTGTCAAAGCCTCTTCTAATGTATCAGCAAATAGCGTGATTAGGTACTTTTGTATTCTATCGTATTCAGAATAATTCTTTAGTACCTTCACTTTGTTCAATAAATCCTTTAGAGCCTCTTTATCCTCAGAAAGGAAATCGCTTATGTTAATTGATTCATAGATGCGATAATATGCTAATCTAAATTCCTGAATTTCTACTGGTTCACACTGTTTTAGCATACTGATTATTCTATCATTATCAAGTTTAGATGCAAATGCACCATTTCCAATAATAATGCCTTTTTTATCTTTGACTTTATTACTAAAATCCACTACACTTGAAGGCTGATAATCGAAATCAAAAAGAGTTGCTTTCTTAGCTGCAAGTGATTTTGTCATATCATCTTTTAGCTTTTTGTATTCTTCTATTGCCTCTGACTTTACACGTGTATCGATGATAGCAGTAAAAATATAGTCAGCATCTATTTCATTACCTTTATTATGAAGGTTATTGATTAGTAGTTCTTTTGCTTTATCAATATTGCAATGAATAACTTCCTTAGCTCTAATTAAGTAAACTGCTATTCTTCCATATTCATAGAATGAAATATCTTTTTCGTTTTTTAATCTGCTTGTGATTGAATCAATTGTAGTTAGGACTTCTTTTTCTGAGTGTAACCACCAACTATACAAAACACTTAAATCTGGATCCCCCAATGATTTGTGTTTATCATATAGTCTTAATTTGTTCAATGCTGCTTTTGCTTCGTCAACTCGACTTAATTCTAATGTATGGTTGATAACATAATCATAGCAAAAACGGAACAATGGGTATTCCTCTGTTGAAAGCTCGATTGAGAATAACTCTCCTCCTGACCAATTAGGTTTCTCCTCAGATTTGATTGTCTGTGAAAGAGCAATAATACTATAGAAAATGGTTTTTATGAAATCCGAATCGGTTTTTGTGTCCAGCTTAATAGTTTGAAAAATGTCAACTGTTTTCTGACAAGCAAAAACAAATGTCCGTAGATTGGTAATTCCTAAACTATCACAATAGATATTTAATTCACTTAATGCTGTCCCTTGAGCAAAGGTATCTAAGTAAGTATTGTGGTAATTTTTTATTATCTCTACTACAGCTTTAGGAAAACTGCTCTCAAAGAGAATAGTATCACTGACTGTTTTTTCTTTTGTTTTTATGTATTCTTTTGTTGGTTCAGTATATACTCTTCCTTTGTGATCCAGAATTGTATCGTAGAATTCGTTCTTCTTTTCTTCATTTGCATTTTTCGCTGGAATTGGTTCGTATTCGATCATTTCTTCTTCGTTTGCCACAAGCAACACTTTAACGCCGTCTTGTTCTACCAGATTATTAACGTAACCAAGTAGCTTAAAAATACCGATATCTGTTCGCTCAAGATCCTCCAAAATAATCAGCTTACCTGAAAAGTCCACAGACTCATAAAGCTCTTTCATTTCTTCTTCATTTTTGGATAAGTCTATACTGAAAAAACTGGTAACTCCCTTTAATACTGTTTTAGCAGCGAATTTTCCGGTTGTAGCAGCTTCAGATGAATTCACTAGTTTTTTAAATCTGCTTTCCATATAAAGCGCTCTGCTCAGATCGAAAAGAGTATTCATTCCATATAGAGAAACAACAACACACTTTATGTTCCCATTTTCCTCTTTTGAAAGGAATGGAATAAGATCATTTTGTATATAATAACTTTTTCCAGTTCCCCAAGGCGCCGTAAGCATGATTGCACTATGGGTTTTGTCTTCTTTTATGTAATGATGGATGTAATTATTCAATTCAGAATGATTCATTTGTTTCCCTCCTTTTGAAAAGAGCAGTAATTGTCTAAGAAGAAACTAGTATTGATACTCTTTTCTAATAAATGAAACCTTATGTGTTTTAAGTGTTTTCCAGTCTTCTGAAAGATCACTTTGAGGTAACGCTTCATATACGAAAAGCCAGTTTCTTCCAAAATCTTCTTTGTTCGTTTTAAGGCTAATTGCAAACTGTCGAAGTTGGGCGCGTTCGTTTGATATTGCGTTTTTCTTAAAGTATAGAAAAGCCAATAATCGGAACAAACACGAGTCGCTAACAATAGCATCCTGTGCCTTTATTGTATCCAATAAGAATCCATATTTTAGAGAAAATAATAAAGCAAAACACACTCCATCATAATTATGTTTCTTTAATTCTTGATCATAAATCTCTTGAGCGAACACTTTGATTGTATCTACAGATACTTTGTATTGAACAAAGACATACTCATCTATAATTTGAAGTAAATAGGGATATATCATGCTTAAGTGCATTATGGTTTTTACACAATATTCTTCAGCGCTATTGGTCATCTTATCTTTAGGCAGCGACTTAATAGCATAATTAAGAATGGCCGAATTATTTCTGTTTTGATGCATAATCTCAATAGCACTATCAAAATATGCTCGCGCACTAATATAATCAAACAAACCGTTTCTAAAGAAAGTTGATGGATTGCCTATTTGGCGATGCCATTGTTCAGTCATTGCCATTGGTAGTTCCGCAATTTCGGTCTTTTTATGATTTAGTGTTAAATCATACTTTCTTAACTCGTCAGACAGTTCAATCAAGAACAACTGTGCTTCTTCTTGTGTTTTTACAAAACATGTGTAGTCGTCAATATTACGAATGTAATTCCACTTTGTTGACAGCTTGCTATCAACGGCAGTCAGAATTATCTCACTTAATAGATTATTGGCATGCGGGCCTATCAACAAGCCATGCGTCTCTCCGTATTTGCAGTTTTGCAAGTAGTGATCGATCTGATTATACCAGAACTTTTTCCATTTGTTTCCTTTCCTCGATTTGGCAATATCTTTACCTACTATTGCCCAAGGAATGGAATGCGTATAAATACTGGGAAAACAAGTTGAAATATCGGCATTAATAATGTATTTACTGCCAATAAGTAAATCAGGCTCAGGAGATCCATCGATTTTCCAGTTTACATAGTTCATCTTAAAGAGCATTTGTGTTCCAGACATTCTTCGCAAATGGATCCTGCTTACTGTGTGTCTTTCACTTTTAGTGTTAGCGAAAAAGAGTGCTTGTAATTCAGACCAATAATCTGAAAGGCATTTGCATAATCGCTGATATGCCATAGGAGAAGGAATGCCGATAAGCCTCGGGACATTAGTATTACGCATACTCTCATAATAAACCGGTGCTCTCGGCTTATCCTGAAATGATGGATTCGTTTTAATGCAATAAGAAAAGAAATCTTCTGATGACAGAAAAGGCGGCAGCTTTTCTGAGAACAAGCCGTAGCCTAACAGGCCTTTATACAAATCGGCTTGAGTTATTTCATTCATGAAATCGCTATAACGTTTCATTTTCAGTAACCTTTTCTTCCTTCCTCCAATGACCCTTTAATTATAATCGGGCAGATGTTTTTTCTGAGCTTTGAGTTGCTCGTTGTTTTTCGTATATTATAATGGGATAAATGTTTTTGATAGCTTTTTGGACATTAATTCCCAGAATGGACAATTCAATTTGCACGTATCTGCTCCATATTATCGGTATATAGAATATCTCTGCGGTCCTTGAGAAATACTGCCATTCTTCTTCCTCCAGATATGTAATAAAGGCTTTCTCAAAATTATATTCGCAATAACGACCGTTAATATTTTGTAGTTTTGCTATGCTTTTTGCCTCCAATCATTTAAGAGGAATATTTCAATTCAAGTATTGAATCGCTAATGCGATTAATGACAGACAACGATTAAAGAAGTAATCATAATGACGTACATCTGTTATATCTATTTTATCTGTTTCGTGATGACGGATACGAAAATTATTACCGATTTTTGTCAAAGCTTTGAATTCTTCATCAAAAAGTATTTTGAAATCCGGTTGGTTATTAGACATATCTTCTGTTATTCTATCGACAGAATCTTTTTTCTTAAACTGAGTATAATATGTCTTTAGTCTTTCCAGTGCATCCCATATTTTTTCAACAGCATCTCTTGAGCTTTCAGGATAAGGTTGTTTATACAGTTGAATAGCCTCTCTCAAAAGTTCCTGCGTCCCCTGTTCACTAACTGCTTCAGCGTTTTGTTCTATGGCATCGTTAAGCGGGGTATTCTCGACAATCCTTTCAATAATCTTATCATTTGTAAGTCGGTATAACAAACCGGTTTTATCAAAAATATTATTTATTTCACGTTGGAATTCAACAAAGATATTATTACTCTCTTTAAAAGATATGTGATGATGCCCGAAATAGTTATGAAAACTTCCCTTATCATAGTCGCGACAGTTTTGAGCTATGAATTCTATATAATCCAACAATGAATACTGATCATACGTATCAGTCTTTTTGCCTGTTTGGAAAACATTTCGACGCTCAACGGGGACACTGGGAAAGCCGTCGATCCTAAATAGATTCGGAATCTCAAAAGATAAATCGTTATTGAACTGTTCATTGTCTATTCCGCAAACCCCATAGCCGTCAGGGCAGTATAAAGGATACTTCCATGCAAGTGTATCTTTATATTTTTCGCAGCATTGAAACAAAAGTGAATACATCTGGATAGAAATAACGTTTGTTTTGTCTATAGGTTTTCTCATTCCGTGTCGTTCTGTGTAATATGTCATAACCACTTATTATCCTTTCGTTAATCTCAGTTTTTCTTACGATCCCTTAATCGGACTCAGGTAAATGCATTTTTTAAGCCTTGATTATCTCTTTGGATCATGCAACATGCCAATGATTAATGTAAATATCGTTACAAATTCTATAAAACTTCATAGCATTTTGTGACAGCTTGACTTAGTTCATCCAGTGATTGAAAGCGTTCTCGCTTAACAGGGTTTGTCCCTTTTTCAATAAAAGATTTAATTGTCGGATTTGTGATTCTATCCCATCTTTGTTTTCCTGTTAATACAAAGGCACATAATAGCGTGAGAGCATATATTTCATGCAACAATCCATAGTTTTCAAAGCCTTCGATTCTAAGTGCTGGATCATTTAGCGCTCCTTTGAATTCTGTGTTAGTGGAAGTCAAGTCGCTATCAGCGATTTTTACAAGACCAAAATCTGATAGCTTGACTACTAATACATCATCGTATTGCTTTAGCAAAACGTTTTTTATGCTGATATCTCTATGAAATATCTGCTTTGAATGCAAATAGCGAATGGCTCTCAGCACCTGATAAATAATTGACCTTCTTTCTCGTACAGTCAACTTATCATTGTTTTTGAAAATATAAGCCTGTAAAGAACAATCCATCAGTTCCATCGTGTATTCATACTTTTCTTCATTGAAAGAATACACCTCGACTATATACGGAGAGTGTAATGAATGCATTTCTTCATATTCTCGCTTGAAACGCAACTTCTCCTTATCGTCTAAATCATTCTTTGCTCGTTTTAGCGCAAAACTTTTTTGATAAAACTCATCTTTATACTTAAACACCTGTGCATATGCACCTTCACCAATTAGCCTCATATTAGCGTAAATGGCATCATTCGAATGCTTTACAACAATTTGGTCGATTTCATGAGCTTCAAAAACATCACGTCCTGATACTTGATTCACAGCCACCAACTGATAACCATCCGGTTTCAGGATTTCGTTAAATTTTTTCAGGTATTCTCTCCATGCACTATGTTCATCTCTGACAGCAGGATGCAACATCTCACATATGATATTGAGAATTGATTCGTCTCCATCGCCATGTTGTAGTTTGAATCTTTCATCTTGATAGAACCAATCGTTTTCAATATCACCCCAGCCAAGATGGCAATTGATATCAGAAAGTGCATCTTTATACCTGCTGTCGTTTGAAGGTAGAGATTTTAGGTCATAAACCCTGTCGAGAAAAGAAACTGTATCAAGTCGACCATAAAAGGGCATATATATCTTCGCTTCATAAATCTCTTGTCCGGTTTCGCTATCACGATATGGCTCATCAAAATAGATATAAAACCCGTCCTTAATAACATCTATTATATCTTGCCGGGTTACATCGGTGATTTTATTCATTTCCTTCCTCCAATGACCCTTTTATCAGAATCGGACAGATGTTTTTTATCTGAGCTTTGAGTTGCTCATTGATTGCTTTGCGTTTTTTGTAAACGGTATAAATATCTGCGATAGCTTTTTGAACTTTAATATCGGGAACGGGTATCTGCACTTCTAGTAAATCATTCCACGTGAATGTTTCTCTTGCTGACCCCCACGAATGGAATCGAGCGTACCTGTCAAACTCAGTTCTGTTGAAAAACATACATAGGTATTCCGGATATAACTTGTCCTCCTCAGTAGAAAAGACTTCATTTACCGAGGAAACTACAATATCTTCATCTGTATTATTGAATGCATATGCAAACACTTTTTCATTGTGAGTTGTCTGAACAAATCCAATCTGACGCGGTTTTACTACTTTATAGTTGGATAGTTCGTTTCGGTTTACTTTAGCAGAAGGTTCACGAAATTCCTTTGATGTACTGATGCCCATTACGTTTTTTGTGCCATCTTTTCCATTCCTTACGTCGTGTCTATGTATATACGGCTCAATATATTCGCTTGGCACCTTTCGGCGCAAATCTTCAATATATCCGTCACAGATGAGTTTCAAGTCATCCAATCCGCGTTCGTAACTCTGCTGATTGGCAACCATTGCTTTATAGATATCTACATACTTTTGCTGTACCGAAAGCGGCGGTAATTCGATATAAACATTGCACATTTCTTCAAACGTAAAAAGTTCTGTTGCGCTTCCCCAAGAGTGAGATATTGCATATCTGTCAAATTCGCTTCTATTGTAGTACATATAAAGGTAATCTGATATCAAAATTTTTTTAGCAGAAGTCTTAATCCTAAATGCAATATTATTAAACGTAAAAAGTAACGGTAAATCACAGTTATTATATCCCAGCCCAACTTTATTACCCATACGTGTTGTTCTTGGATTATATATAAATTCTCCAGGGTGAATTATATAGAATTTTTGAATTACCGTATTATTTACATCAGCTTTTGTTGTAGTTATTTGCTTTGTATTCGAAATACCCCTAACAAATGAAATATCGTATTGAAGATCATTGTTAAAATTATATGTTTCCTCAATTAGTTCTCCTAATTTATACTTCGTCAATCCCATATCCAATACCTTTAAAAGCATCAAGCAACATTTGCTGTGATTCTTTTTCTTT
>AUXO012051525.1_pt1 | contig 10322 bp, 6 predicted proteins | sample 768731 | NCBI WGS metagenome assembly AUXO01 (sample SAMN02715735, study PRJNA202380) | gut metagenome | biome: sheep rumen | host: Ovis aries | place: New Zealand: Palmerston North | reverse complement strand
TTTGGGGACGGTCTTGATTTGTTTCAAATAGTTAACCATAATGCCACCTCGAGTATTAATATTGCTATGTTTTTTGGAAATCTCTCAAACATTTTCGGAGGAAAAATATTAAAAATAAAAATTTTTGAGAATGTTAACGGAGAATTCGTACAGTTTCTTAGCAGTGCACCACTTGAGGGTGCACATAGTCCCCTCAGTGGAGAGGCTCAAGAGTGTACGCTTAGAAACTGTAGAATTTGTAGATTACATTTTCAAAAATTTTTATTTTTAATATTTTTCCTCTCGGCAACCAACTATCATAATTTTCCAAAAAACACAGCAATATTAATACTCGAGGTGGCATTATTGTTAACTATTTGAAACAAATCAAGACCGTCCCCAGATGTTTCAAAAATGAAACAAATCAAGACCGTCCCCAAATGTTTCATTTTTTCAAAAAATACCTTTATTTTTCCCAAATTTTATAGTATAATAACCACAATATTTTTATACACAGAAAGGACTGATTAATTTATGGCATATGATTTTAAAAACATAGAACAAAAATGGCAAGAATACTGGGAAAAAAACAACACATTTAAAACAGACGTATGGGACTTTTCAAAGCCAAAATATTACGCACTAGACATGTTCCCATATCCATCAGGTCAAGGTCTACACGTTGGTCACCCAGAAGGATATACTGCCACAGATATTATGGCAAGAATGAAAAGAATGCAAGGGTATAATGTACTTCATCCAATGGGTTGGGATGCATTTGGCTTGCCGGCAGAACAATATGCAATTAAAACAGGTAACCATCCTGATATATTTACAAGACAAAATATTCAAGTATTTAAGAAGCAATTAAAAATGCTTGGTCTATCATTTGACTGGGATAAGGAGCTTTCTACCTGCGACCCAGAATATTATAAATGGACACAATGGATTTTTATTCAGCTATATAAAGATGGGCTAGCAAAATATATTGATATGCCAGTAAACTGGTGTGAAGAGCTTGGAACAGTGTTGGCGAACGATGAAGTAATAGATGGAAAAAGTGAACGTGGTGGCTTCCCTGTTGTTAGAAAGAATATGAAGCAATGGGTATTAGACATTCCATCATATGCAGAGACATTACTAGAGAATTTAGATGATTTGGATTGGCCAGAATCAACTAAGGAAATGCAAAGAAATTGGATTGGTAAATCTGTTGGAGCCCATGTTAAATTTAAGGTAGCAGAACATGATTTAGAATTTACTGTATTTACAACCAGATGTGATACTTTATTTGGAGCTACATATTGTGTATTAGCCCCTGAGCACGCATTAGTAAAACAGATAGTTACTGCTGAACAGAGTCAAATTGTTGATGATTATATTAAACAATGTAGCAGTAAATCTGATTTGGAAAGAACTGAGTTAAATAAAGAAAAAACTGGTGTCTTTACTGGTGCGTATGCTATTAATCCTGTTAATAACAAGAAAATACCAATCTGGATTGCAGATTATGTATTGTCATCTTATGGAACCGGTAGTATTATGGCTGTTCCTGCACATGATGAAAGAGATTATGCATTTGCGAAGAAATTTGGTTTGGATATAATCCCTGTTCTTGACGGTGGAAATGTTGAAAATGAAGCATATACTGAGGATGGTCTTCATATTAATTCTGAGTTTTTAAATGGTTTAAATAAAGAAGATGCTATAAATAAAATGCTATCATGGCTTGAAGACAACAATATTGGAACTAAAAAAATTAATTACAAATTACGTGAGTGGATTTTTGCCCGTCAACGTTATTGGGGTGAGCCTATTCCTATAGTTCATTTCGAGGATGGCATGGAGACTATAGACGAAAGTGAATTACCTTTGGTATTACCTGAGCTTGAAGACTATGCTCCATCTAAAACAGGAGCATCTCCATTGGAAAAAGCTACTGATTGGCTAAAAGTAGTAAAGGATGGAAAAACTGGAAAGCGTGAAACTAGTACAATGCCTGGAAGTGCTGCTTCTAGCTGGTATTTTCTAAGATATATTGACCCAAGAAATGATAAAGAATTTGCAAATAAAGAATTGTTAGAGCATTGGTTACCTGTTGACTTATACATGGGTGGACGTGAGCATGCTGTTGGTCATCTTTTGTATTCTAGATTTTGGAATAACTATTTGTATAACAAAGGTCTAGTTCCTGTAAAAGAGCCTTTCGCAAAACTACGTCATCAAGGAATGATTTTAGGCTCAAACGGAGAGAAAATGAGTAAATCAAAAGGAAATGTAGTTAACCCAGATGATATGGTTAAGGAATTTGGTGCAGATAGCCTTCGTGTTTATGAAATGTTTATGGGGCCTATTGAAGCGTCAAAGCCTTGGGATCCAACAGGAATTGAGGGTTCTAAAAAATTCTTAGAGAGAGTTTGGAGATTATATGCAGAGAGTGATAAGATTCAGGATGTTGAGGATAATACTTTAGAAAAAATTTATAATGTTACAGTTAAAAAAGTTACAAATGACTATGAAACAATGAACTTCAATACTGCGATTAGTCAATTAATGATTTTTATAAATAGTGCTTACAAAGTAGATGTGCTACCTAAAAAATATGCTGAGGGCTTTATACAGTTATTAAACCCTGTTGCACCACATATTACTGAAGAATTATGGACAACTGTATTAGGTCATAACTCTACGATAGCTTATGAAAAGTGGCCTGAATTTGATGACTCGAAAACTATAGATGACGAAATTGAGATTCCTGTTCAATGTAATGGAAAATTGAAATCAACTATTGTAATCCCTTTAGATGCTGATGAAGATACTGTAAAAAGTATTGTTCATGCTGATGCTAATGTATGTAACAGTTTGGAAGGAAAGAATATAGTTAAGGAAATCTATATTAAGAATAAGATTTACAATATTGTTGTAAAATAGATTTTAGAAGGTGTGAAGTCATAAAACTTCACACCTTCTTACTTTCGTAGATGTTCGATTATATTACTGTATGCTTACTATAGTTTCTTCATTTCTTGCCATACACGTAGCTCTTATCTTCTGAAGAATCTCCAAAAAAACGGCATACGGTCCATCAGGATCGCATAAACAACCAAATTCCACCTCAAGTATTTTTTCGCATTCTAAAACGTATTCTCCAGACTTCAAAAAGCACTGACGCATTTCCTTGGTGTTGGAAAATTCCATGTTTCTCAGTACTCCAAAGGTTAAGTAGAATACCTTTAGGTTTTCACTGTCTTCATCGTGGTCGCACTCCAAAAACTTTTTTATGCCCTCACAATCTAAGTCCTCGTGCAAAATATCTTTAAACAGTGCATAATTTACGATAAAATCTGTCACAACACTGTTAAAGGCATATATTGTCCGCCTTCTTGGATTAAGGTAAAAAAGTAGTAGTGCCGTTATTATTATTATAAGAAATAATAAACATCCATAACACAACATAAACTCATCATCCTTTCGTATTATTAATTAATAATTCAAAGGTTTACAAATTTCTTACCAAATGATTATACCATTAATATTTTACTTTGCAAGGTCTTTTAATTCAAAATTATTAAGTTCTGCTCCTAATAAAATTATATACATACAAAAATATACCCACATCATTGCTAAAACTATGGTTGTTAAACTTCCATACATTATAGAAAAGCCTTTAAAAGTTTCTAAATATATCGAAAATATTAATGATATTACATACCACCCCACTGTTGCTAATATGGCACCTGGTATTTGTTTTTTTGTTCCTATCTTATGACCAGGAACAAATCTATACATAAGCAGGAATATTATAAATAGTGCAACATATATACCTATTTTTGAAAAATGAAATATATTAGCAATATTTCCAGATAGATTAAACTTTACTTGTAATACTTCTAATATACTATTCCCAAACACCGAAACTAATAAAGCTGATACAATTGCTATGACAAAGATAATAGTTAAAATTAGGGATTTTATTTGTAACCATATAAAATTATACTCTTTATAAGTTTCATATACGCTTTGAAGTCCTTTCGACAATGCATAAAATCCTCTTCTTGCCGACCATACCACAAATATTGCTGAAATTGAAATCGTTCCAACCGATTTTGAATATACTTCTTCAATTATTCCAATTGTAGCCTCAGACATTCCATCTGGCATTATATAGCCTATTGTAGATATTAAAACTTCTCTTTGTATAGGTAAATACTGTATTAATGTGACTATTAATACGACAAAAGGAATAAATGATAACACTGTGTAATACGCACATTGTGCAGTGAATTCACTTATTTTATGTTTACTTAAACTTTTGCAGAAATCTTTTGTATTACTCCAAAATACATTCATAAAGTTCGCTCCTTTTAAATTGGGGACGGAGATTTTTTTAAATTTTTTAAATTTGGGACGGATTTCAAAAATCATTTAGCTATTATTAATTTTTAGACGGATTTCAAAAATTAATTAGCTATTATATATTCAGCCACTTCTCTTCCCGTCCTTGCAGCCCAAGCGACAGTTGCCTTTGTTCCTGCTATATCTCCACCTGCAAAAACATTCTTTATTGAGGTTTCATAGTTTTCATTTACCTTAATATATCCTTTTCTATCACATTCCAGTCCGAGACTATTTATTATTCTTTCTTCAGGCATTGAACCTATTGCCATGACTACAAAATCCATATCCATTTCAAAATTACTACCTTCTACATTGACAGGTGACAACCTTGTTTCTCCTTCTTTTTGAACAAGTTGTGTTTTTACACATTCTATTTTGTTTACCCTGTCATTTCCCAATACTTTTACAATATTAGTTTGAAACATGAAGTTTACACCCTCACGCTTAGCATCCTCAATTTCCTTCTTTTCGGCAGGCATTTGTTCTTCAGCCCTTCTATATATAACAGTTACGGTTCTTGCCCCCATTCTATTAATAACTCTTGCAGAATCCATTGCAACATTTCCACCACCTATTATTGCAATATTTTTACCTTCATAGTCTGGATGATTATTGTTCTCTAGCAATGCATTTCCCCCAAATACACCATGTAAATCTTCTCCCTCAATCCCCATTTTCCAAGGGATATTAGCTCCTATTGCTATAAATACTGCGTCATAATTATTCTTCAATTCCTCTAATGTAATACTTACTCCAAGTTCTGCATTATATTCAACATTTATACCTAATTCTAAAATTTTATTAATTGCACTATCTAAAATGCTTTTATCCAATCTAAAATCTGGAATACCATGTCTTAAAATACCACCCAATTCACTATATTTTTCATATATTGTAACACTACATCCATTTCGAGCTAAAAATGCACTACAGGTTAGTCCAGCTGGTCCACTACCGACAATTGCAACTTTTTTTCTATTATTTTTAGTTGCTTGTACATCTTCTTCATCCATGCTATAATTATTTTTTATTGCCATATCACCTACGAAAGCCTCTAATTCTCCAATGCTTACTGGATGTGACTTAATTCCTCTAACACATTTTCCCATACATTGACTCATGTGAGGACAAATTCTACCACAAATTGACTCTAATACTGTGGTTTTGCTTAGCACTTTATATGCCTGTTCATAATTTTCTTCCTTAACATTTTTTATAAACTCTGGAATGTCATTTCCCAGAGGGCAACCTTTCTGACAAGGTTTTACTTTACAATTCAAACAATAACTTGCTAGTTCATTTATTTTATCCATACGCTTTCTCTCCATTTTTTACTAATAAATTCTTGATTCTTAATTGTTGCTTTTTAGACTATCAGTACTAATTTCCGTCTTTTCAATAACAACTCTTATAGTTTTCTTACATGCCAGAAGAAAATCTAACAATTTAAGTCACAAGTCTCAGGTTGTTTACTTTTGCAGATAGCCGTCACTCTATATACCTGTTTCCAATTGCTTCATATATTGCTATAATATGACATTTGCCTTCATAGAAACAACTGCCGTACACAACCCATACCCTTTACCTTCAACCCTATAAGAGTGAATCAAATCGGAATTACAAATACTACAGATACCACTATCCACAATATTTTTTTCTAACAAACCCGCATCTTTTAACATAATTTTATTAATCATAACTGTATCAATGTACCACTTTTCGGTGCCTTCTTTATTACCAGCATACTCAATAATATTATCAATCTGATTAGTATATCTAAAAATCTCCTCGCACATATCCCTCACATCTTTTTCAACCTCAAAATGGCACTTTCTAATACTTGGGCAAATGCAACAAATAATATCCTTTGGATTACAGCCATATTCTTTAACCATTTTATCAACAGCATTTATCGCAATTTTTTGAAAGGTTCCTCTCCATCCAGAATGAACATTTGCAATAACCATTTTCACAGGGTCAAAAAACATTAGTAAAATACAGTCGGCATTTGATGTTCCTAAAACTATCTCAGCTTGATTTGTAACTAAACCATCTGTATCCATATATTTATTATCTTTGCCTAAGACGTAACCTTCTAAGGTGCTGACACATTTTATAGTATTAGTATGATTTTGGGTTGGTTTTACCAAATTTTTATAATCCACTCCAATGGATTCACACAAGTTTTTGTAGCTATTTACTGCCTTATTAAAATCTTCCTCTGTTAGATTTTTCCCTTTTGTTCTGTAATTATCTGGTTTTAATCCATACGCATGTTTTAAGACGCCATTATACTCTAATAGCCTCCTAAACTGCAAATATTCGCAGTTTTTTCCTTTCACATGGACTACATTATCATTTGATAAATCTCTCATTTTTACTTACCATTCCTTTCTTGAAAAACACATAATCTGATTGAACAATAGCAGACATTACGAAATCTGCGATTTTCTTTGGAGCACTTAAGTGCTCCATTTAAGTAATACTTTCCTGTTATACTAGAAAACTATTATTCTTCATGCCTAAAATCTGATTAATAATAACTAATATATTTATTATTTTTTAGATTTCCTCCTGCATCATTTCTAGTATAGTCTCCTTTTCTATATTGTTAATGTAATTATAGCCATTAGCGCAATCTGTTCCATTAAAATTACAAATTGATTTATACGCACAGTATTCGCAAGGAGTTTTCTTATTTTTTACATTATAATATGGGTTTATGTCAATATTTCCACTTAATATTTCGCTAGAAATTTGTTTTATCAACTTATTAGTGTATTTCTGTAAATACTCAAACTGCTTCCTGCTAACAGAGCTAGAACGTGTATTACTTAAATTACCTTCTTTTCCAATATACGCTGGCACAATATCCGAGCTACCTGTTTCTAGGTTTGTATCCATCATTTTTACAACATCAACGTCTGCTAGAATTAAACCTTGCATTTTAAATTTCTTACGAATCTTGTCTTCAATTTCCTCTTCAGACAAGCTCTTTTTTGATTTTATTACTGGATCGATTAAATTAAAATATAGTACCCCAGCTGGTAATAAATCTTCATTTTCACAAACTGCATCTAGATACGTAATTAGTTGTAACTGTAGACCTGCATAAACTTGATTTAAATCTATATTTTTAGCTGATGATTTATAATCTATAATACGTACATATTTGTCATCATCTAATTTTGCAATATCTACTCTATCAATTTTCCCGGTAATTTCAACCTTTTGGCCATTTTCTAAATCCATTACTATTGGGGCGTATTCTTTTCCTTCTTTAAATTCAATTTCATTACCCAATACTTCAAATTTACTACATTTCAAACTTTCTACAATATATTTCATAGATCTAAAAATAACCTTTTTTAAGCGCATGCTTAAAGACTTGTACTTAGGTGAGCTTGTGAAAATGTAATTTTTATTTAAACCTAGTTTTTCTTCAATAATCTCATCTACCAATTCCTTAATTTGCTCATCCGTTATTTCTTTAATATTGTATTCTTTTTCTTTAATATTATTAAAGAACGTATCAATTGTATCGTGCATAAAAGTACCTGTATCCACCGGATTTATTTTAAAATTGTCTTTTTCCGATAATTGTAATCCGTACTTTAAATAGTATGCAAAATGGCATGATTGATATTGCTCTAGCCTTGAGACACTAGTCTTTAGAACATTTCCATACATTTTTTCTATGTTTTCTTCATCAATTCTTTCTGGTCTATTATTATATAAAAGTGCCTCCATAGCCTTTTCTAGTTTATATTTCCATGCATTATTGTTTTTATAATAATTATAGACCTCCACCCATTTATCATCTATCTCACCTGTATCTCTGTATTGCCCTAGCTTATTTAGTAGCTCATCAAAAGTAGTATTTTCAATTAAAATTTCAGAGGGCTTTTCTATTATGTCACTCTCTTCCTTTAACTGAGGAAATATCTTTTTAATTTTGGAAACTAAAATCGAGCCTCTTAAAGTTTTACCTTCTGAATTTGATGATGCGTAAGATAAGAACAGCTTTTCTTCTGCTGTTGTGAATGCTTTGTATATATTAAAATTATCTTCATATAAACTTTCTATGGTATTTCTAGCAAGCTCTAAACCATTTTCCTTTAAAAAATTTCTATCATTATCATTGAAAAATCCTTCATCTTTGTGCACAGAAGGAAACATTCCGTCGTTTAGTCCTATAATAAATATGGCTTTTACTTTGTGACTTCTAGACCTATCTACATCTCCTATTATTACTTGATCTTGTGTTCCTGGAATTTTGCCTAAATCGCTACTGGCTAATCCTGTTTTTAAAATTTGCATGTATTTATCGAAGGAAACCTTGTCATCTCCAAAGACAAGAACGATTTCATCTAACACGTTCATAATTATCTTCCAGCTAGTTTCGTACTGAACTGCAAATTCTGTCTGACCTATCTGCTTTAACTCCTCAATTTTCTCTTCAAACTTCTTATCTATCTCATTTTTAATTAAAAAGGCATATAATTTTTGAGTAATATTTTTTACATTGTTTTCACCATTTAAATCCTCTTTAAATTCCAATAGTGGGTTTACTATAAGCCTTCTAATTTCCCTAAACCTCTCTATTTGTTCTTTATTAGACTCATCTTCATCTTTAAAATTCCACTCTGATTTATACCATTTTGAGTTTTTAACTCCCCACTTCTGGCAATAGTTTTCTAATGCAAATATTTCTTGTTTACTTATGTCTAAAAAACCTGTTTTCACGTAATTGAATACTGCTTCATACGACCAATTCCTTGCAAATATTTCTAAAATTGATAATAAATATTTAACAATAATATTCTGGCTTAAATCTTTCTTTTCGTCTATAAAAACTGGTATTTGATACTTATTAAAAATTACTTTAACCAGATTTGAATATTCCTCCAAACTCTTTGTTATTACTGATATATCCTTGTATCTGTAATTGTTATTTCTTACCAATTTTACTATATTACTTGCAACCATTTCTATTTCAGAATATTGATTATTTGCTAAGAACAATTTTATATTTTCAGGTATATCTTCATATTTTTTATACGGAACAGCATATAAATTTTTTTCTAAATGCTTTAATTCTTGATTTTTGAATCTATACTCCTCCTTAAGAAAAACAGGGTCATCTAAAGCTATTTTCTCTTCTTTTACTAGGTTTAGTATTCTAGATATGGTTAACTTATTAGAATAGAATACGTCACTTTCTGGTGAATTGCTATCTTGTATAGAATCTGTGCAAATGCTTATGTTTACTTCACTTGCTACCTTAGCTAATTGTTTTATTATTTCATACTCTTGTTTAGTGAAGCCTAAAAACTCGTCTATATAGATTAAAGTGTTATCAAATATAGATACATCGCCTAGCTGGTTAGCTAGATTTGTTAAGTTGTCATTTTCATCTATGTAACGGTTTTCTATTTTCTTCTCAAACTCTCCATATACTTGTAAAATATCTTGTATTTTTAATTTTAGATAATTGTCCGTGGTTTCTTCCATCATTTTTTTCAGATCATCTATCAAAACTCCGTGTTTCTTGAATTCTGTGATTTGTTCAATTATTAACTCTATATTCTCATCAGATTTTCCAAGAAACTTTAATTTGCTTTTTTTCCCAGACAGAATATTATAAATAAGCATCGCCTTTCCTGGGTTGGAAATAGTTACTTTTGCGGTTCCTCCTACCTCGTTTGCAACTCTGTATGCCATTCTGTTAAAGGTTAAAACCTCTGCATTTAGTACTGCCTTGTTACCTAGTGTCTCTAGCAACATTTTTTCTGCAGTAAATGAGAATTGCTCTGGAGTGATTATATATATTTTCTTACCGCAATTAATTCTTTCTTTTATCTCATTGAATATATATGTACTTTTTCCAGTACCTGATTTTCCATAAATTAATCTTAATGACATTTTATCATACTCCTTTTTTT
>AUXO011338054.1_pt1 | contig 10323 bp, 7 predicted proteins | sample 768731 | NCBI WGS metagenome assembly AUXO01 (sample SAMN02715735, study PRJNA202380) | gut metagenome | biome: sheep rumen | host: Ovis aries | place: New Zealand: Palmerston North | reverse complement strand
TAATTGATGCAAGTCAGTTAGAATTAGAAGAAAAAGTCGTAGCCATCAAGCGTGTAACCAAGGTTGTTAAAGGTGGACGTAACATGCGTTTTGCCGCTTTGGTTGTCGTTGGTGACAAGAATGGCCATGTCGGCGCAGGATTGGGTAAGGCGATTGAAATTCCGGAAGCCATCCGCAAGGGCAAGGAAGACGCCATCAAGAAACTGATCAATGTTCCGATCACTGAGAATGGTTCCATCTACCATGATTTCATCGGCAAGTTCGGAAGTGCTCAGGTACTTCTTAAAGCATCTCCCGAAGGTACCGGTATCATCGCAGGCGGACCCTCCCGTGCGGTTCTGGAGCTTGCAGGATATAAGAATATCCGTTCCAAGGCACTGGGCTCAAACAATAAGCAGAATGTAGTTCTTGCCACTATCGAGGGTCTGAAGAACATTAAGACTCCGGAGCAGGTAGCAAAAGCCCGCGGCCTTTCCGTGGATGAGCTGTAAAGGAGGTTCAAGATGGCAGATAAATTAAAAATCACATTGGTTAAGTCTCCGATCGGCGCCATCCCCAAGCAGAGAGCAACGGTTGAAGCCCTGGGACTTAGAAAGCTGAATAAGACAGTTGAGATGCCTGATAATGATGCAGTCCGCGGAATGATCTGGCATGTAAGACATCTGGTTAAAGTTGAAGAGATCTAATTAATGACCTGTCGTTTATATAGGAGGCATATTTTTTATGAATTTATCGAATTTACATCCTGCTGCAGGTTCCAAACACAGTGATTCTTTCCGCGTGGGCCGTGGACATGGTTCAGGAAACGGAAAGACAGCCGGCAGAGGCCAGAAAGGACAGAAATCCCGTTCCGGCGGAAAGGTCAGAGTTGGCTTTGAAGGCGGTCAGATGCCTTTATACCGGAGACTTCCCAAGAGAGGTTTCACCTGCATCAATTCTAAGAAAATCGCTACAGTTGATGTAACGAAACTTGAAAGATTCGACGCAGACAGCGTAGTTACCATCGATACATTAAGAGAAGCCGGTATGGTTAAGAACTCCTTCGATGGTGTTAAAATTATCGGAAACGGAGATCTGAGCAAGAAGCTTACGGTTCAGGTTAGTGCATTTTCCAAGAATGCAGCAGCTAAGATCGAAGCAGCCGGCGGAAAAGCTGAGGTGGTATAATTGTTCGAAACTCTCAGAAACGCTCTGAAAGTACAGGATATCAGAAAACGTCTGAAGTTCACCCTCTTTATTCTGATTATTACACGACTGGGCTGTCAGCTCCCGATTCCGGGAATTGACAGTGCCCAGATCAGTGCTTATATGGACCAGCTCCTCGGAGATTCCTTCAACCTTTTGAATTCTTTCACCGGAGGATCTTTTGAGCAGATGTCTGTATTTGCCCTGAATGTAACACCCTATATCACGGCTTCCATCATCATGCAGCTGCTGACCATCGCCATTCCGGCCCTGGAAGAAATGCAGCGGGATGGTGAGGATGGCCGGAAGAGGATGAACAACATCACACGTTTTGTGACGGTTGCCCTTTCCCTTCTGGAAAGTGCGGGTATCGCTATCGGGTTCCGGAATTCCGGTTTGCTTGGTAATTACAGTACTTTGACGGTCGTCGAGATGATTATCTGTCTGACGGCGGGATCTATTTTCGTCATGTGGCTGGGTGAGCAGATCACGGATAAGGGAGTCGGTAACGGTATCTCCATCATCCTTCTTATCAACATCGTATCCAGAATGCCAGGTGATTTCTTCCACCTTTATGAGCAATTCGTTAAGGGGAAACAGATCGGTCCCATGCTGATCGCAGTTGTGATCATCCTTGGTGTGGTTATCGGAACCATTATCCTGACCATCATTCTTAACGATGCTGAGAGAAAAATCCCGGTTCAGTATTCCAGAAAAATTCAGGGAAGACAACAGGTAGGAGGACAAGGTTCCATCTTGCCTATCAAGGTAAACACGGCTAATGTTATTCCTGTAATTTTTGCTTCCTCCTTACTCCAGTTCCCGGGCATCATCAAGCAGCTTATGGGAGCCAATCCAGGAGGAACTGCTGGTTTTATCTTTAATTGCCTGAGTCAGAATAACTGGTGTAATCCGGATCACTGGGAGTATTCCATCGGTCTGATCATTTATCTGGCATTGACAGTGCTCTTTGCCTACTTCTATACATCGATCACCTTTAATCCTATGGAGATCGCCAATAATATGAAGAAGCAGGGCGGCTTTATCCCCGGCATTCGTCCGGGCAAGCCCACCACAGATTATCTTCAGTCTATTCTTGGATATATCATCTTCATCGGCGCAGTTGGTCTTTGCATCATTGCATTGATCCCTATCTTCTTCAATGGATATTTTGGTGCCAATGTATCCTTCGGCGGAACATCCATCATCATCGTATGTGGTGTTGTACTGGAGACCATCAAGCAGATCGAATCCCAGATGCTGGTAAGACATTACTCAGGATTCCTGACAGAATAATAAAGAATCATGAAAGAGACAGAGGTTTGACCCCTGTCTCTTTTTTTCTATCATTAAATTGTTGGCCAAAAGGTTTCACAGCGAGTATAATAGGATATATATATACGATACAGGATTTTTCATGCAGCAAAGCTTTCCGTGAGAGCTTTTGACTTTATATCATATAGATCAGACTTAGAAAGGCAGAGGGTATGAGCAGAATCGGAGAATATATTAAAAAGAACAAGAGGGGAGCGGCCGCCCTTGCTATTATCATGCTTCTAATTGTCGGAGCTGTAATCTTTTCGACTGGGAAGAAAAACTCCTTCTCCGGTAAGTCCGGGCCTGATTCCAAAGGATCAGAAGACAAGCCGGCTCTGATGGAAGAGGATGAGGAGCCTGTAAGGTCTTACTCCAGGGCCCTGGCTGCAAGAAACCAGGAGTACAAGGCCGGTGATGAAAAACTGGTTTTGACCGAAGCCGGCAAGAAGCTTCCCTCAACCAAAAAAGATTATACCATTATGATCTATATGACAGGATCCAACCTGGAGAGCCGATTCGGAGCTGCCAGCTCTGACCTCAAGGAGATCATGGAGTCAGGTTATGATTCGGACAGAATTAATGTGGTTGTTTATACCGGGGGCAGCCGCCGGTGGAACGGCGGCATACCCAGTACTCAGAACAATGTGATGGACATGGGGCTTCCTGAGGATAAAAGGATCGTCGCTGACACTGAGAAATGCTCCGACATGGGTTCTCCTGCAACGCTGGCTGAGTATATCAACTTTTGCAGCAACTATTATCCGGCCGATCACTATGGTCTGATCTGCTGGGATCATGGCGGGGGTCCCCTCTGGGGTTACGGCAGTGATGAGCTCTTTAACAATGATACTCTTCTTCTTAGCGAAATCCGGACAGCCATGGAAGAAACAGAGTTCGCCAAAGGCAGGAAACTGGACTGGATGGGCTTTGACGCCTGTTTGATGGGGTCCGTGGAATCCGCTTCTCTATGGCAAAACTATGCCTCTTACCTGATAGCATCCGAAGAAGTAGAAGCCGGGGACGGCTGGTGTTATGATTTCCTGAAGACGCTCAATGAAAGCAATGATGCAGAGGAGATCTGCCAAAGTATCGTGGACAGCTACGGCCGCTTCTATGAAGAAAACAAAACTCAATTTTCCAACCCGGATGCAACGCTGGCTGTCATCGATCTATCTAAAGTGGATGATTTGGAAAAATCATTGAATACATTATTTACAAAAATGCATGACGGCATGGAGAAGGGCGATTATGCCAGGGTCAGCAAATTTCGAAAGAAAGCGAAGTGCTTTGGCCTGTCTGCTGTGGAAAGCCGGGGAGAAGGCTATGATCTTATAGACATCGGCAGCCTGGCGGATCAGTTCCAAAGTATTTTTCCGGAAGAAACCGGAAGGGTCAGGGAGGCTCTTGCTTCGGCTGTTGTCAGTCAGACAAGCAATGTCAAGGATACCAGCGGCCTGTCCATCTATCTTCCCGGTGATAACCAGAACCTCTATAAAGAGGTGGGCAAGGATATGATGAAAGAATCGCCTGATGGATATAAGGCCTTCGTGGAAGCATATTCCGATTCCTGGATGGACAAGTCCAAAGTGAACTGGGCCTTTGGAGAATTCAAAGACGGCCAAGAAGAAATAACCCTGCCTTTAAGCACAGACCAGTTGGCAGAGATCGAAGGCGCTTATTATGCCGTGCTGGAAAAAAGTGGTAATGCAGGTTATAGAATGACTCTTTGCTGGGTAGAGATTCAGCCTGATGAGAATGGTATTCTCCACATTCCGCAGAATCCTGACCTGATTACAGCCGAGACAGATCAGATTACAGCCAGAAGTCCTTTTGGATTCCGGCAGATTCAGGATAACGGAGACCAGAAACGGTACAGGACGATCAATTGTTACCTCACTCCCAGTCAGGAATTCATGGATATTAATGCAGATAAAGATTTGAGGGCCGATGTGATCGTTTCCATGGACAAGGAAAAGAAAATGTCCATAGACCAGGTCAGCCAGCAGGAAGACCAGATCGGACTTTCCGGAAAAAACAGTGTTAATGTTGAGCATTACCGATCTATAGTGGATGGTTCAGGGGTTTTGCTGGTGCCTACCCGCAATGATGACGGGAGCATGAAGGCTTTCTATGAGTGGGACAGGTCAGGATATCTTTTCTCGGCAGATCCTCTGGAAAAAGAATTCCACTTTGTCTCCAGGAAAGCTTCCTGGTTTGGCGGTGATTACAGCTGTCAGGTTATCCTTCAGGATGTGTATGGCGACCTTCACTGCAGCGATATCCATTCTCTCACTGCAGAAGATAATCGAAAGACTGCCCTTGTCAAGACAAAGAAAGGAGAGATGACCTTCAGGTTGAGCCAGGATGAGGCTGAATTGATCCGTTATGAAGGTAAGGACATAGAGTTAGAGATCCCCGACTATGTTGAGAAATTACCCGTAACCGGGATTGGCACCGGTATATTCAGTGACTCTTCTACGGACACGGTGACCGGGATCATCTGTCCCGGGACATTGAGATCCATTGATATCCGGGCATTTCAAGGCTGCAGCAAGCTTACAGAGATCAAATTAAATGAAGGACTTGAGGAAATAGGATACCATGCCTTTTCTCGTTGCGGACTCAAGGAACTCCATCTGCCTTCCACCCTCAAGGTCCTGGGACAGGCAGCCTTTGAAGGCAATTCGTTTGAAACCGTTGAGATACCGGCCGCCCTGACATATATAGGCTCCATACCCTTCCACGAATGTGCCTCCCTCAGGGAGATCAAGGTATCCGGCAAAAGCTCTGCAGTATGTGATATAGATGGGGTCCTTTTCAGTGCTGACAAAAAGATGCTGATCCAATATCCCCCGGCCAGGGGCAGGGAGTATAAAGTCTCCGATGGTACGGAGGAGATTGGATATGGGGCTTTTGGAGACAGCGGGGTTACTAAGATCGTATTTCCACAGAGCCTGAAAAAAATAGACAATTGTGCCTTCTTTGGATGTGAGAGTATGGAGACTCCGGTACTGCCGGATCAGCTTGAAGAAATCGGAGACCTGGCTTTCGGATCCATCAATTTTACTTCAGATCTTGAGACCAGACCGGTTAGGGAGGAATTGTTTATTCCTGCAAGGGTTTCCTACATTGGCGACCGATGTTTTGGATGCATCAGCCTTTCGGGAATCAAGGTGGACGAGAAGAATCCCTATTATGCCTCTTCCGGCGGATTCCTGACCAACAAGGAGAAGGAAACAATATTGGAAGCGCCATTGGGCATATATAAAAATACGAACGGTCTGATTACGATACCGGACGGGATCATCGGTTTTGAGAAAGACCTGTTTGAGGAATTTCCCGAGAAGGCCGGTTTCATTCTGCCGGATTCCCTCTTCCGCATTCCGCCGGAGGTTTTCCCTTGTACTTACGGAGAACGTCAGGAGAATGGACTGGCAGAGACCATCTATGAGATTACCATATATTGCAGTGAGGGAAGCGCCGCTGAAACCTACGCTAAGAAATACAACATCCAGTGTAAGAGACCTCCTTCCAAGGGAGATATCTATCAAGGGCAGATAGAACAGAAGACGGAAGATGGAGGGCTAATGACCTTTGACCTTTTTGGAGATCATGCCGCCCTGGTCAATTATAAGGGAGGAGCCAGGAAGCTTACGGTTCCTGACCAGGTAGAGAACCTGCCCGTGACCATCATAGGCAATGGTAAAGATCCTGTCCAGCATGAGGAAGAATCAGATGGGGAGGAGATGGAAGATCTTGAAGACTTTGATGATTTTGGAGATCCTGAGGATCTGCTGAATGAAGATGATTTTAGCGCGGAGGAAGAGTTTGACGATAATCTTGAAGAACTGGTTTTGCCCGCTACGGTTTCAACCATAGCAGACCATGCTTTGGAACTGAATCTGAAGGAGATCTCTGTAGATAAGACCAGCAAAAAGCTTAAGTCCATCGATGGGGTTCTATTTACCGCTGATGGCAAAGAACTTCTCTGTTTCCCGCAGGACAAAATCGACTGGGGTTCGGAAGATTCAACCTATACGGTGCCGGATGGGGTAGAAATTATCAGCAAAAATGCCTTCTATGCTTCATGGATTACAGAGATTACTTTGCCGGACTCTGTAAAAACCATCAAAAAAGAAGCTTTCGCATCCTGCAGTGAGCTAGAGAAGGTGAATCCGGGCAAAGGGCTGCAATCGATCGAAGAAAGTGCTTTTTCCATGAGTCAGATCAAGGAAATAGCATTCCCGGAATCCCTGCGTACGATTGGAAAGGAAGCCTTTTATTTCTGTCATCTTAGCGAGATTGTACTGCCGGATGGCTTGGAGAAGGTTGGACCCCAGGCATTTGCCTACAATGAAGAAGTGGGGAAGATCCGTCTTCCGGACAGCTTAAAGGATATTGGTGAAGGAGCCTTCATGCTGTCGGATGACCGTGAAGATCCTAAAAAGACCGGTGTCATAAAGATTCCGGACAGCCTTGAGAAACTCGGCAGACATGCTTTCACCGGTGTGAATACGGAAGGCTTTACCGCGGATGAAAGCAGCAAGTATTTTACAGCCAAAGACGGTCTTCTCCTGTCCAAAGACGGCAAAACCCTTTGGGCCAGCCCCTGGGGCGGACCGGAAGAGATTCACATCCCGGATACGGTGATAGAGATTAAGGAGTATGCAGTTGGCTATGGCGGTTCCGTAAAGAACGTCTACATACCGGACTCGGTAGTCCGAATAGCGGATGCAGCGTTTGAAGGAAAAAGTGAAGAAAGAGGCTTTTCTATTTCTCAGACCATACATTGCAGCAAAGGTTCAGCAGCTGCGGAGTATGCGGAAGGCAATGGCTATTCCTGGGAGGAGAAGTAGGAGACAGGGGCAGTCGTGGATTCCCCAGGAAGATAGACCAATGGACTGTTCCTGGAATTCAATGAAACAATAATTATAAGGAGGGTGAGTCATATGAAATATATGGAAAAAATTGAAAAGAGAAGATCAATAAGAGAGTTTCGCAACAAGGACCTGGACCCGCAAATCATCCGTGAGATTGAAGAAAAATTCTCTGGTCTCCATAAGTTGATTCCCTATATTCCCGTGGAGCTTGTCGTCCGGACCGGAGATACCAGGCTGCGCCTGGAAGGAGTAGCCGGTTACCGGGGGAAGAGTTTTATGGCGCCGGCCTATCTGATTGTCTTATCTGAAAAAGATGATAATTATGTGGAGAATGTGGGTTATATCACCGAAGATCTCTGCCTGACACTGACTGAGATGGGGATCAGCCATTGCTGGCTGACCGTGGCTGACAGCAATGCCGTGAAGAAGGCGGCCCTGATCGATTCACCCAGGGAAGCTGTGGCCGTGATTGCCTGCGGGTATGGAAAAAAGGAAAAGACCAAGAAGAGATTGGATATCCTCAATCCTTCCAGTGTTCTTTTCCGTAAAAGGGAAGGTCATGTTGCCCCCAAGATTGCACAGGAAGAGATGGTCTACCAGGACCGCTGGGGCAACCCTGTGGATTGGAATGCCGGCGGTATGGATCCCTTGTTGGACCAGGCCTTCTATGCGGCCAGTCTGGCGCCCAGCTTTCTTAATCGCCAGCCCTATCGCTACGTATTAAAGGACAGTTTGATTATTCTCTGCGTAAAAAGAGAGGAAATGACCTCGGACCTGGATACCCTTCTTGACCTTGGTGCAACCATGCTGAACTTTGACGCCATCGCTTCCCAGCAGGATGAGATTGACTGGATCATGGGAGCCCCTGCGGATATCGCTTCGATCGGAGTTCCGGAGGACTATGAGATCGCCGCATATTATGAATGGGCGTAATGAAATAAGGAGGACACTGCGGGCTAAGGTCTATAGGGAAGATAGCGTCGTAAGAAAAATGTAATATAATATTAAAATAATTTAAAATATTTGTAGATTTTGCTGGTCCTGTGTGATAAGATATCAGCATAGAACCCAATTATTATGATAACCATGATGAAGAACTGATAGGAGGATTCTAGGCCAATGAAACAATGGGACTCCAAAGGAAGATGGAAAAGAATTATTTGCATAAGTATGCTGTTGATTGCCTTCATAATAGGCGATATGACCGCTGGTTTTTCCAATGTCGGCATGAAAGAAAAGACCGGTCCTCTTCAGGTTGAGGCGGCCAGCAGCGAGTACAGGGCCTTCTGGTTTTCTTTTTATGACTATACAGCTTATCGGAAGAAATACGGAGGTGCCTCTGCATCAAGCTTCCGGTCTTATTTTAATACGGTATGCAGGAACGGCAAGAGCCGGGGCATGAACCGGATTATCGTCCAGGTTCGTCCCTTCGCCGATGCCATGTATAAGTCCAAATACTTCCCCTGGTCCGAGTACATATCCGGAAGGCAGGGCAGGAGCCCCGGTTTTGACCCCTTAAGTATAATGGTATCCGTGGCCCACAGCAACGGACTTAAGATCGAAGCCTGGATCAATCCCTACCGGGTGGCTTATCATACCAGCTTCAGCAGGCTGAGCAAAAACAATCCTGCTAGAAAATGGCACAGCAAAAAGAAAAAGAAGAGGAATGTCCTTGTATACAATGGTGGTATATATTTTAATCCTTCCAAGAAAGAGGTCCGGGACCTGATTGTGAATGGTGTGCGTGAGATTGTACGTAATTACCAGGTGGACGGCATCCACATGGATGATTATTTCTACCCCTCTTTTTCCAGCAGCAATGTAAGAAAAGCTTTTGATGCCAAGGAATACAAAAAGTCAAAATACAAAAGGCAGGGGAAATCCATAGCAGCCTACCGGAGAATCATGGTAAATTACCTGGTCAAGCGGGTTCACTCCGCAGTAAAGTCCATCCGGCCCAGCTGCACTTTCGGCATCAGCCCCGCGGGTTACATAGCGAACCTGACCAGCCCTTATCAGTATTATGTAGATATCAATACCTGGCTCAACTCCACCCAATACGTGGACTATATCTGTCCTCAGATCTACTGGGGTTTCAAGCACCCATATGCCAAATTTGACCGGATGGTCAATCAGTGGGTGTCCAAAGCCAGGTCCGGCAAGGTAAAGCTTTACCTGGGCATTGCCGTCTATAAGGCGGGACACAATGTAGGGGCAAGCTCTGCAGAGAGAAAGGAATGGAGGTCGGATACAGACATTTTAAAGAAGATGGTGAATTATGGTAGATCCAAAGGTGCCAAAGGTTTTGCCTTCTTCGACTATTCCGACCTGGTAAGCTCAAAGAGTAGTAAAGCGGTGAAACAGTTGAAAACGGTTCTCAAATAATGATTTCGGTTGTTTTTTTGCAGGCCGCTGCATGTCTTTTTTTGCCATATACCAGACGTTAGTACAATGAATGACTATGGAATCAGGTCCTATTCTATGATACTATGATTTTGAAAGGGGGGCATATGGAGACATATTACTTTGCAGACGAAGAATATTGGGATGACATATATGGAGAAGCGGAGGTTCAATGCCTCCCGGAGTCTGTGGTAGAGCGTTTGTCGGAGAAATGGGATTGCAACCTTTTCGACAATATGCATGAAGCGACAGATGAAGAAAGGGAGAAGTATCCCTATCTTAATGAATGAAGCAGAATAATGTGACTTTTTCTGGCCGTGCGTAGGACGTGCGGCCAGATGTTTTCAATAAGTAAGTGCAACGGAATCTTGCTTAGTGTTTATATAAAGGAGGAGACCATGATAAGAGAAGGAAAAGTATGGATCGGCAATACGGAAGAGGGTCAGCCGCTGACTATTCTGCCCAGGATGGCCAATCGGCATGGTCTGATTGCGGGGGCAACCGGAACCGGTAAAACCGTTACGGTAAAGGTTCTGGC
>AUXO016412094.1_pt1 | contig 10326 bp, 11 predicted proteins | sample 768731 | NCBI WGS metagenome assembly AUXO01 (sample SAMN02715735, study PRJNA202380) | gut metagenome | biome: sheep rumen | host: Ovis aries | place: New Zealand: Palmerston North | reverse complement strand
GGTTCAAACTCAATATGTTCAAATTGTTTTTCACTGAAAAGTTTTAAGGGATAAAAATTAGTATGTATATTTTTCATTTTATCCATCATTATTAAATTTTCATCTTTTTCATTAAGTAAATTTAAACTACTAAGATAAATCATAAACATTTCTCCCTTAAATTTATCATTATTTTATCATATATTTATTTAATCCATTCATCTTTTAATAGACCAGTAATATATTCATCTACTATTTGTCCTGTAGATAAACATTTATATCTTTGTCTCTTTTTACCTTCAATCTTATATCCAAATCTTTCTTGCATCTTTTTGGAACTCTCATTACCATCAAAAAAACCATTTTCTAATCTTCTTAAACCTAATACTTCAAATGCATACTTTATTCTTGCTCCCCAAGCTTCAGTACCATATCCATGCTCATGATATTTTTCATTTATCCATATTCCACCATGAGCAGTACCTTGAACTAAATCTATACTTCTAATTTGAGTAGCACCTATAACTTTATTATTTTCCTTCAATACAATTGCAAAATTATAAAGCTTATCATTCAATGATTTATTAATATAATCTAATGCATCTTGTTTAGTATATGGATATGGTGTATGACTCATCCATTTAGTTATATTTATATTATTTAATCCTTCAACTAAATCATCTGCATCTTCTATTTTAAACTGTCTAAGTATTAATCTATCAGTTTCTATTCTTACAGATTCATCCATCAAAATCACGACCTTCCTCCTACATTATAGCATGTCTTTTTTACATAAATTAAAAAAGAGAAAGTTATCTTATACTTTCTCTTATGAATTTGAAGATTCGTTAGTATATAGCCTATTATATACAGTTGATTTATTTAATAAATCTTTATGCTTACCAGAAGCAGCTAATTTACCTTTATCAATTACGTTGATAACATCAGCATCAACAATAGTTGATAATCTATGTGCAACAATAATAATAGTATGATCTTTAACTAATGAATCAATAGTCTTCTTAATATACTCTTGTGACTCATTGTCTAAAGCAGATGTCGCTTCATCAAATAATATAATTTTAGTATTAAGTAATAATGTACGAGCTATAGCTATACGTTGCTTTTGTCCACCAGATAAGTTAACTCCACCTTCACCAACGATTGTGTTATAACCATTTGGTAAGGACATAATATAATCATCGATGTATGCTTTCTTACATACTTCTCTTACTTGTTTTAAAGTAACATTCTTCTTAACATATTTGAAATTATCTAAAATAGATACATTAAATAAGAATGGTGTTTGTCTAATAATAGATATATTTGATCTTAATGATTTCTCAGTTAAATCTTTAATATTAATACCATCTATTAATATTTCACCAAGAGATGCATCAAAATATCTTAATAATAAATTAAATATAGTAGATTTACCATTACCAGATCTGCCAACTATAGCAACCTTTTTATTAGGTTCAATAGTAAGACTTAATCCTTTTAATGTATAATCTTCATCTTCTCTATATCTAAATTTAACATCTTTAAATTCTATATATCCTTTTGTCTTTTTTAATTCCTTATCGCCAAATTTTTCATCATCGTATATTCTATTATTTACTAGTTCATCTATTCGTTTTAAAGAAACAGCTACTTTATTGAAGTTTACTCCAAAGTCTGAAATAGACTCTACAACTTCATCTACTCTCCATATATATGACTCTATCATAGTAAACATAGCATATACAATTTTACCATCAACAAAGAATTTAGCAGCAGTATATACAATAACTGCATTTAATATAAAATATATTAAATTATTTAATGCATAATAAATGGTCTCATAATTTCTAATATGTTTTTCATGTTTAAATAATTCATCTAAAACATTCTTAATATCCGATTCAATTATATATCTTTAAATTCTATATATCCTTTTGTCTTTTTTAATTCCTTATCGCCAAATTTTTCATCATCGTATATTCTATTATTTACTAGTTCATCTATTCGTTTTAAAGAAACAGCTACTTTATTGAAGTTTACTCCAAAGTCTGAAATAGACTCTACAACTTCATCTACTCTCCATATATATGACTCTATCATAGTAAACATAGCATATACAATTTTACCATCAACAAAGAATTTAGCAGCAGTATATACAATAACTGCATTTAATATAAAATATATTAAATTATTTAATGCATAATAAATGGTCTCATAATTTCTAATATGTTTTTCATGTTTAAATAATTCATCTAAAACATTCTTAATATCCGATTCAATTATATGCTTGATACCTAATGCCTTAATCTCACGAATACCAGTTATGTTTTCAGTTGCCTTTTTAACATATGCATCAGATTCCTCTTTTATATGTTCTTGTGTCTTCTTAATCTTAGGGAAAAAGTAAGATGAAATAAATCCCATTACAAAAGAGAATATAACAATTTCTAATCCAAGTATCCATGATACTTTGAATGCAATAACTAACATTGCAACAATTACTAAAGACTTACAGGCTAATCTTATTAATTGTGACAATAATGACATAACTCGATCTGTATCATTATGTAACCTGTTAATAAATTCTCCAACCCCAATCTCTTCGAATGCTATAGCAGGTAATTTATCGATTTTATTATATAAATCGATAGAAACATTTTTTGTAAACTTAATTTCTAAATAATTATATAATTTATCTTTAAAGAATTGTAAAACGGTATAACACATTATGTATATACCAATCCATATTAATAAATAGAATAAAAACATATTCAAATTATTTTGTAATAAATACTCTAATGCTTTACCCCAAAAATAAACCGCAGATAAAACTGGAACATGGGTTGATAATACTAAAAGTATATAAATGAATATTTTAAATTTATCTTTATTTAAATATTTAAAAATTAATTTAAAATAATTTAACTTTTTCATATGACCACCTTCTCTTTCCAACAAAAAAAGGAGTCATACAAATGACTCCTTTAAAAATTAATATAATATTTTAAAAGTTAAAACAAAGCGAGAACAATCCCACTAGCCATTTGTACATATCTTTGAAAAATAAATTGTCTTGAATTTGCTAATCTAACTTCAATCATGTTCTCACTCCTTTCTCTTCAAATTCGATTACATAATAACACATAAAAAAACATCTTGTCAAATATAATCGGTTGACATGATGCTTTATTGAATATACTCCTTAGCTGTTTTGATTCATACTATATTTATTTTCACCATAATATAATATTCCTAGTTTATCTAAACCCAGATTATCATATTTATATTATAACAATTAATTAAAATTATTTCACTTTCTATGTCTTGTTGACTTTTATTAAAAAAAATTATATTATATACAAGGTCAAAAAGGAGGTCTTTATATGTCTAAATATACTAATTTTGGAGTGCTATTAAGCAAAACTAATAATCCTGAATTAATAACTTATGAAGAATTTGTTGAAGAATTTTATAAACATGCATCAAGAGAAGGTTTATATATTAAGAATCAAGAAATAAGTGATGAAAACCATAAAGGAAAACAATTTTCAAAACTATTAAATAAATTATATACTTCTAGTGAATATCCAAGTTTTAGAAAAGTATTAACTAAAATACCTAACTCATACATAACTGATACTTATTCTTTAGTATTAGATTTAGTTGAACAAGGAAAATATGAAAAATTAGAATTAGCATTTAATATGTTTATTAAAAAAATATCTTTAATTAGAAGAGCTATTCCTAATGCTAATTATTCAAATTTAATGGATGGTAAACAACAACTATTAGATACTTATAACTCAATAATAAGCAAAATAAATAATGGTGATGAAGATAGTGAATCTAATAAAGCTATTGTTCAATTTGATTCTTTCTTTGGTAGATATAGCGAAGATGAAGATTTAAAAGATTATTATAATTATCTTATTTACTCTATAGGACCTGAAATAATTAAAAGTATTGAAATAGAATCTAATAAAATTGATGAATTAGTACTTAAGTATGCTGATGGATATTGTACTTCATATCAAACACAACATAACTTTTTTGGTAAGAGAGTAGAGCCTCTTGCAAAATATTTAAGTGGTGGAAAAAAATAAAATACTAGTAACAACTAGTATTTTTATTTGTCTTCACATTCATATTTAGATGAAACTAAGTTTTCTTTAACTTTATCATAAGATAAATCACTTATTTCTCTAAATACACTATCATACACTTCTCTAGCATCTCTATCTAATTCAGATACTACAAATCTTATTGATGAAGTAACAGTTTTATCTTCTAATTCAATATTAGTATCAATACCATTCATCTTTTGATATTTAGATGCATCTTTTTTAGAAGTTTCTGCTTGAGATTTAGCTTTTTTATCAGTCTCATATTCATTCTTAACGACATATGTTACTTCAGCTATTTTATTCTCTTTGAAAGTAAACTCAAACGAATTATTATCCTTATTATCATTTATCTTACAGAATAAAGTTCCATCTTTTGGTACATTAGGTGTTTCTTCTTGCTTTACCTCTTCTTTTTTTCCACATCCAACAGTAATAAATAAAGAAGATGCAATCATTAATCCAACTATTAATTTCTTATTCATATATAGACCTCCAATTATTATCTTAATAATAACTTATATATTTTTAGATGTAAACACATAATAATTATTTAATCTTTAAAACTTTATGTATATAATAAAGGTAATAGAAAGAAGGAACTAAATATGAAAAACATCATTGTAGGTCAATCTGGCGGACCTACAGCAGTAATTAACTCATCTATAGTTGGAGTTTATAAGAAAGCAAAAGAACTAGGATATGACCATGTATATGGAATGGTAAATGGTATCGAAGGTTTTATTAAAGGTAATTTTATAGATTTAGATGATTATTTAAAAGATAAAGATAATATTGAATTATTAAGAAGAACACCATCTGCATTCTTAGGTTCATGTAGATACAAATTACCTAAATTTGAATCTGATCCTGAAACATATAAACGTATATTTCAATTATTAGAAGATAATGAAATTGATACATTCTTATATACAGGTGGAAATGATTCAATGGATACTGTAAAAATGTTATCAGACTATGCTAAAGATAATAACAAACCTCAAAGATTTATGGGTGTACCTAAAACAATCGATAATGATTTACCTATAACTGATCATTGTCCAGGATATGGTTCATGTGCAAAATATATTGCTACATCTATAAAAGAAATTATTCGTGATAATGAATCATTTAATAAATCTAGATTAACTGTTTGTATAGTTGAAATAATGGGAAGACATGCTGGATGGTTAGCTGCAGCTGCTGCACTAGCTAAAGGTGATGATTGTTCAGGAGTAGATGCTATATATCTACCTGAAACAACATTTGATTTAAAAGAATTTTTGAACTTAATTAATGATTTAAAATATAAGAAAGATAGTATTGTTATAGCCGTATCTGAAGGTGTTAAAACTACTGATGGAAGATTTGTATGTGAACTTAACGATGAAGACTTAGCTGTTGATGCATTTGGTCACAAACAATTATCAGGATGTGCTACTACTTTATGTCATATAGTTGCTAAAGAAACAGGATTAAAGACAAGAGCAATAGAATTATCAACACTACAAAGAGCTGCATCTCATATAGCTTCATTAACTGATATAGAAGAAGCTGAAGCAGTTGGTGCTCGTGCTGTAGAAGAAGCAAATAAAGGTAACACTGGTATGATGGTAACTTTAAAAAGGGAACAAGATAATCCTTATAAGTGTACTACTGATGTATTTGATGTACATCATATAGCTAATGCTGAAAAGAAAATACCATTAGAATGGATTGATTTAGAAAATCATCAAATGAAAGATGAATTTATAACATATGCTAGACCATTAATCATGGGAGAACTTACACCTATATTTAAAGATGGTGTTCCAACACATTTAATCAGAAAGTAAAAAGAATGTTTAAAAACATTCTTTTTTCATAACCGATAATAATTAATTGTTAATAACTATATATTTGTGAACAATGAATAACTAACATCCATGAAAGTTAATGTTAATAAAATACCAGCTATCAACAATAATCTGAAATAATATTTCTTCATACCAATAACTCCCTCATCTATTGGTAAGTTATACTAACACGTTTATTTATTTTATGCAAATAAAAAAGCTAGATTATTTTCTAGCTTTCTTTTTATTACCTTTTGTAACTTCAACTAATTCTTTTTTATTACCAACCATTAAATAACATATAACCATAGCTAATACATAGAATACTAATGTTGATATTAAAATATAGTTATAATTATTATTAGATAACTTTAGGATTATTTCAGACATGTTATTGCCAGTTAAGCCAGCAATAGCCCATGCTGATAAAGTTAATCCATGTATCTTACTTATCTTATCCATACCATATCTTTCACTTAATAATGCAGGTAGTGTTGAGAACCCTCCACCATAACCAGCATTAACTATAACAAGTAATAAGATTACTATAACACCTATTCCGCTTGTAATAGATGATGTTAATAAACCTACTACTGTAACTAATATAGATGTAGCAAATATTATCTTATAAATAGTATTTCTCTCTTTTAATTTATCTGAAATTGTAGAATAACCAATTCTACCTAATGCATTAAATGCAGCTGTAATACTTGGTATCAATGCAATCATCATTGTTAATATTTCTTGTCCTGCAAAAGTTAATTTAAGTATTTGTTTTTCATATGTAATTAAAGCTAGTCCACAATGAATGTTAATAAAGAACATTAACCATATTCCTAAGAATTGTTTATCTTTAAACATGCTAAGTGCTTTAAAGTTATTATTCTTAGTTTCGTCTTCTTTCCATCCATCTGGTTTCTTTAATAATAAATGACCAATGAACATCAATACAAAATATATTCCACCAAGTATATAGAACATTTGGAATATACCTAAATTATTTTGTATTAATTCCATAATAGGAGTAGCAATAGCTTTAGCTAATCCAAATCCCATAATAGATATACCAGTAGCTAAACCTTTTTTATCACTAAACCATAACATTAAAGTTTTAACAGGTGTTAAGTAACCAATACCTAAACCTATACCCATTATTACACCATAGCATAAATAAATACCTATAAGTGCAACTATACCTTTAGTAAATTGAATGAACAATCCTGTTCCAATCATACCTAAGGTAAAACAAATACATGATATTAAAGATGATTTATGAATATCTTTTTCAACCATCTTTCCTCCAAAGGCTGCAGACATACCTAAGAAGAATATTGCAATTGAGAAAGCCCATCCCAATGCAAAAGTAGAAACGCCAATATACTCCCCTATCGCTTCTTTGAAAGTTGACCAACAATATACTGTACCAATTGAACAATGTATCAATAATGCAGGTATTGCAGATCTCATCCATTTATTATTCATATCATTACCTCCAATTATAATATATCATTTGTATATTTTTGTTTTTGTTGCAGGTGCAACTATTTGAATAAATTCATTATAAACAACATATTTGCGTGTTAAGTAAAATGTATAGTAGCATTTATTAAAACAATTTGACAAACAAAAATAAAAGGTGTATCATTCTAGGCAAGTGAGGAGATATAAGAGCAATCGAGCTATCTCGGGTGAAGAGCCTACACAATACTTTATTGGAGTCACGAATTATTTGTTCGTGGCTTTTTTTGTATATTTTTATAAACGATCAAATAAAAAAAGAAAGGATGGTGAAAAAATATGAAAGAACAAATGTTATTAAAAGAATGTGGACAATTATATCGAATTAAACATACGAGAAGACAAAAAGCAATCGCGAAACACGCGGGAATTGATATTTATAAAAGTGCTTTAAGACGATTAGAAGGTGACGGTTTTGATATTGAAGAACCTGGGTCTAAATATATCGCTAGATTAATTGAAACATTATATCATGAAAGAGAATTACTAGAGAAATATGGTAAAAGAGATTCATACAAAGGTTATTGGGATTTAAAAGATATTAACAATCCTCATTATGAAGGATTAGGAGACGCTAAAGAAATCCAAAAAGAAATGAGAGAATCAATTATTCACTCACCTTATGAAGATAATGATGCTGATATAAACGAATTAATCTATGATTTAGCTGACTTAGAGATTAAGCATTACGATTATTATCGTAGTGATAAACCAGATCACAAAATTGATAATGCTATCAGTTATAAAAAGAATTTAATCAAATAATAAAAGCACTTTACTAACATATTGTTAACAAGGTGCTTTTATTATACAAAAATATGCAAACATTAAGTAAAATTAAACTAGAAGGATGGTGACAACATGGCTATTATTACAGTTAAAAACTTATCTAAAACATATAAGGTAAAAGAAAAAGAAAAAGGTTTATTAGGTAGTTTTAGATCATTAATTAAACCTAAATATAAAACAAAGAAAGCTGTTAATAATATTTCATTTGAAATTGAAAAAGGTGAAATACTAGCATTTATAGGGCCAAATGGTGCTGGTAAATCTACAACTATTAAGATGCTAACAAGTATTCTTACTCCTGATAAAGGTAGTATAGATATACTTGGATTAAATCCGAGTGAAGACAGAAAAAAATTAGCGTATGAAATAGGATCAATGTTTGGTCAAAAGGAACAATTGTGGACTCATTTAACTCCATATGATAACTTTAAATTCTTCGGAGCTATCTATGATATTCCAGAAAAAGCAGTTGAAAACAAAATACAAGAGTTTAAAGATATATTTGAAATAGAAGGTTTTATTAATACTCCAGTTAGAAATTTATCTTTAGGTCAAAGAATTATATGTGAAATATTAGTAACATTATTACATAATCCTAAAGTATTATTTCTTGATGAGCCTACAATAGGATTGGATCCAGTAGTTAAAGAAGAAATAAGAGCATTGATTAAACGAATGAATAAAGAATATAAGACTACTATATTCTTAACATCACATGATGTTGGCGATATAGAAAAACTATGTAAAAGAGTTATTATCATAAATGATGGTAAGATAGTATTAGATGATTCAATGGAAAATCTAAAATATCATTACCTTAATAAAAAGATAGTAGAAGTTAAAATGAAAGAGAAAGTTAACTTAGACGATGAAGATGGTATAACTATATTAAAAGATAAAGGATATAATTTAAAGATTGAAGTAGATTTAACTAAGAAGACAATAAGTGATGCTATTAAACTATTAAATACAGACAATATTGTTGATATTAATATTTCTAATACACCACTAGAAGAAATTATTAGTGAAATATATAAGAAGGCTGAATAAACATGAAGAAGTATTTATATATTTTAAAATCAGAACTAATGACTTCTCTACAATATACTTTTGATATTATATCTAGATTAATTAGTTATTTTATATTAATAATCATATTTGTTTCTTTATGGAAATATATTTATAGTGATCCATCACAAAGTATAAATGGATATAATATAATTCAAACTATTTGGTATGTTATAGTTACTGAATTAATATGGACTACTGTTGGTACTAGAATAGTAACAACTAATATAAGTAATGATATTAAAGAAGGTAATATAATATATAAAATAAATAAACCATATGATTATATAGCTTATAATATCTTCTCACATATAGGAAGAATATTTTTAAAATTCTTTATATTTATTATATTTGCAGGTGTTATTGGATATTTACTTGTATGAAGCTTTCCTCCGTTAAGTATTCCTATGTTTATTATCTTTTTAATAAGTGCAATACTAGCTGTTATAGTTAATACTGTATTAACTATTATTATCGGTTTAGTATCATTCTATGTTGAAGATTCTGCTCCATTATATTGGGTATACACTAAATTATTATTAATATTCGGAACATTATTCCCAGTAGAATTTTTCCCTGGTATATTGTCTACAATATTAAAATACAGTCCAATAGTAGCACTATCTTATGGACCTGGTAGATTATTTGTTAACTTTTCTTATGATTTAGCTTGGAAGATTATATTAGCACAAATTATATATATAATTGTTTTCTATATTATAGCTAAAATTATATACAAGAAAGGAGTGAAAAAACTAAATGTTAATGGCGGTTAAAAATCAAATTAAAGTAGTACTATTATCTATTAAATACTCGTTAATGAGACAAATGGTTAATAAGTTTACTTTTATATCAAATATAGTATTCATGATTATTAATAACGCTTCAATGATTATTCAATGGATAATTATATATTCAATAAAAGATACAATTGGTAGTTATACCTTAAAATCAGTATTATTGCTTTGGGGATTTGCGTCATCAACATATGGTGTTGCTCACTTCTTCTTCAA
>AUXO010567339.1_pt1 | contig 10326 bp, 6 predicted proteins | sample 768731 | NCBI WGS metagenome assembly AUXO01 (sample SAMN02715735, study PRJNA202380) | gut metagenome | biome: sheep rumen | host: Ovis aries | place: New Zealand: Palmerston North | reverse complement strand
GCCATCACAAAGAGTGGAAATATCACCTTAAAAATTTCATTTATATTTGTTTTAACTTCTTGTTCTGTTTTTTCATAAAAATGACAACAGATAAGAGAAATACACGATGTAACAATAAATAAACTACTTAAGAAAAACGGCAAATTTATTAAAGAGAATCGTGATACACTTGATCCAAAAAATTTTGAAATATCAACTATTGGAATCTGGCTTGCAATGATTGATGAACTTAAAGTAATAGTGATAATCATCACATAGTTATCAATGACTCTTAGAAATAAATTCTTAATAATATTAAATTTTTCCTTTGTCTTTAACAAAATGCACGCCATTTTGAAAAGAATATTTGCAAAAATTATGCCAAAAAGAATCCATAACGAATCAAGCACATTATCCATCTTTGTAAAGTAAAAATACCTAATTACACAATAAGAAAATAATGTGACTGATGATAAAAAGAAATTTAAAATTTCAGCTATCTTATATTCAAATTTTTCATCTATCTGTTTGAAAAATTTAGGATTTTTCATTTTTTTATATGTAAAAATACAAAAAGAAACAAACGATGTAAAAAATAATGATAGAAAAGAAATTCCCATAAATGTATTTATGAAATCCATCAAAAAAATATCCAAAAACGAATTCATATATTACCCTCGTAATTTGTGTTATGTCTTTATAATAACAATTTATAAATATTTTTCAAGCAAGCAATTTTTATTTATTTTATTTTGACTTATATTATTTATTAAGTTAACATAATTTCATAAAAATTGAAAGGCTATTATTATGAACCTAAAAAGTATAATTATTGCAGGAAAAGAAATTTTTCCATTAGTTGAAGGTGGTAAAGGTGTTAATGTATCAACAGGTCTTACCAGTGGTAGATGGGCAAATTGTGGTGGGGCTGGAACTTTTTCTGGTGTTAATCCCGATTTCAAAGATGAAAATGGAAAATTGACTGCTCCTATTTCATTCAAAGGAAAAAACAGATTTGAAAGACAGATAGAACTTATTAAATATGGAATAAAAGGTTGTCTTGATCAGGCAAAAATTGCACATGAAGAATCAAATGGAAATGGTCTTGTGTTCATGAATATCCTTTGGGAACAAGGTGGTTCACAGGAACTTTTAAAAGGTGTTCTTGAAAAGGCAAAGGGGACAATTAAGGCAATTTCTTGTGGTGCAGGAATGCCATTTAAACTTGCAGATATTTGTTCTGAAAATAATGTTTTTTACAATCCTATTGTTTCATCAGTTCGTGCATTTCAACTTCTTTGGAAACGATCATATAGTCGTTTTAAAGACTGGCTTGGGGCTGTGATTTACGAAGATCCATGGGTCGCAGGTGGGCATAATGGACTTTCCAATAGCGACAATCCAAATCAACCTGAAAAACCTATGCAAAGACTTATTGAAATTCGCAAGTTTATGAATGAGGTTGGACTTAAAAGTGTTCCTATAATCATTGCAGGTGGAATTTGGTGGCTTTCGGAATGGATTGATTACCTTGATAACGAAGAAATTGGTCCTGTTGGATTTCAGTTTGGAACAAGACCTATGGTAACAGTAGAATCTCCACTTGCCGATACCGTAAAACAAAAATTACTTAATACCGAAAAAGGTGATGTTAAATTACAAAGATTTTCACCGACTGGACTTTATTCATCTGCTATTAGGAACGAGTTTTTAATGGAGTTAGAAGACCAACTTAACCGACAAATTAGGTTTGAGGAAGAACAAAACTTTGCAACCGGATTTGATGTTGGTGTGGAATTGACTTCAACTGGAAAGACCGTTTATATAAACAAAGCGGACAAGGAAAAATTAGAATCTTTTATTAAAAAAGGTTATAGCAAAGTTATGAAAACACCTGATGATACATTACTTTTTGTATCAGAAAATAGATATAAAACTATTATGGAAGATATGAAAAATTGTGTTGGATGTTTGTCGGCTTGTATGTTTTCTGGATGGGCACAAAAGGAAGGCTTGGTTATAAAACCAGATCCTAGATATTTTTGTATTCAAAAAGGATTACAGGGAATTTCTCATACAGATGATGTTAAAAATAATTGGCTTTTTGCTGGTCAAATTGTTCATAGATTTAAACTTGATCCGTTCTATAAAAACGGAACATTCATTCCAACAGTAAGACAATTATTTGAACGAATCTTAACTGGATACTAAAAAATAAAAAAAGGAAGTTATTACACTTCCTTTGCATCTTGTTTTGATTTTTTGAACTGCATATTATAAAGTTTTGCGTATTCACCATTTTTTGCAAGTAAAGTTTCATGATTGCCCTGTAAACAATTATTTGAACGAATCTTAACTGGATACTAAAAAAATTCCCCCTCGATTGAGGGGGTTATTTTTAGTCTTTGGGACATTTGAAACCTGATTTTTTAACTTCATCCCATTCTGGCGATGTTGGAGTATATTCTACGACATCTTCATATGTTTCACATCGTAATAAAACTTCTTTGCCTTTCAATTTATAAAGACCAATAATTGGATCTTTATCGTTATAGTGAATGAAAGTATCAAAAACTATTTCGTCATTTTCTCCTAAATTAGTTGATGGTAAAAGTTCTTTATTTCCTTTTGCATCCCACACTTCTTCAATTTTAACAAGTTTATTTTTTTCATAAGTTTCTATTTTTTTATATTCAACACCATATTCATTAATATGTGTTTTACCATCGATTTTTCCATTTATTAAAGTATATGTATTTGAGGTAGAACATCCTACCACCAACAACAACATTAAAACAAAAGATTTTTTCATAAATTCCTCCTTAATTTTTATATTAAAATAGATAGGAAGTTATTACACTTCCTTTGAATCTTGTTTTGATTTTTTGAACTGCATATTATAAAGTTTTGCATATTCACCATTTTTTGCAAGTAGGGTTTCATGATTGCCCTGCTCTATAATAGAACCTTTTTCAATCACATAAATCATATCTGCATTTTTAATGGTTGAAAGACGATGGGCAATAACAATAGTTGTCCTGTTTTTCATTAAATTATCAAGTGCAGTTTGAACTTCGAATTCAGATTCAGTATCCAAAGCCGAAGTTGCTTCATCCAACAAAAGAATCGGTGCATTTTTAATAATTGCACGAGCAATGGAAATTCTTTGCTTTTGACCACCAGAAAGGCGAACACCCTTTTCACCAATTTTTGTTTGATATCCTTCACTCATTGCCATAATGAAATCATAAGCATTTGCAGATTTTGAGGCAGAAATAATCTCATCATCAGAAACGGTTTTGTATCCTTGTTCACCCTTTCCATAAGCAATATTATTTCTGATTGTATCATCAAACAAAATTACTTCCTGACTTACAAGAGATGTATTTTCACGAAGAGAGTGTTGGGACAATGTCCTTATATCTTTACCATCAATCAAGATTTGTCCAGATGTTGGCTCAAAGAAACGAGGAATTAAATTCACTATGGTTGTTTTACCGCCACCACTCGCACCGACAAGAGCTACTGTTTTACCAGCAGGAATAGTCATATTGATATTTTTTAAAATAGGTTTACCCTTTTCATATTCAAAGCAAACATCTTTGAATTCAATATCACCATGAACAACATTTAAATCAATAGCATTTTCTATATCATTGATAGATGGTTTTGTATCAATAATTTCATATACGCGTTCTGCACTTACCATTGCAGTTTGAAGTTGAACACGGAAATTTATCAATGATTTTAATGGCTTATACACGGAAACCCATGCTCCTAAAAATGTAACAAATCCACCAGTTGTAAGATTACCATTTGCGATTTGAAATCCACCAAAAATTATGATTCCTGATAAAATAAATCCAGACAAACCTTCAATAACAGGTGTTGCAACTGCGGTATTTTTAACCCTTTTCATAGAAAGATTAAACATATTATTAAGGATACCCTTTATCCTTGATGCTTCGAATCTTTCCATACAATAAGATTTTATAATCTTTACATTTTGAAGAGATTCAGAAATTTGATTTACAAAATTTGCACTTTGTTGTGTATCACTGAAAGAAATAGATTTTACCCTACGATTGATTATGCCAATCGCAACTGCACCTATTGGGAAAAATAAGAAAATAACTAAACACATTTTCCATGAATAAAACATCATAAGTCCGAACATAGAAATACAAGTAATTAAATCCTTGAAAATATGTGTAATAAAGTTAATTGCGATATTTGTAATAGCATTACAATCATTTATAATACGAGCAAGCATTTGCCCACTAGAATGTTTATTAAAATATCCCATATCCAAAGAAATAAGATGTGTAAACACCCTTTGTTGAATTGATTGAACTGTTTTTGTGCTGATATGAGAAAGAATTAAAGTTTGTGAAAAATAAAACCAACCCTTTATAAAATAAAGTCCAATCACTTGGGCACAAAGAACTGCTAATATTTTGTTATCCCTATCGATAAAACCATTATCAAAAATAGGTTTCAAAAGTGATACAGAATATGCTTCGGTCAATGCAGTAAGTGAGGTTATAATCATTGCACCAATCAATGCCCAAATATACTTTTTAGTATGTTCACGCCAAATGCGTTTTAATATTCCCATATTAAGGCTTGCATCTATTTTTTTATCTTTTTTCTTAAACATTTTAATCTTTCTTTTTTATTATTTTTGTTTCTGTTAATGGAACAGATGAAATTCGTTTAAAATCATTTATTTTTTTTGTATCTTTTTTACGAATTGCAACTTTTTTACCATTTACTATTGCACGAACTTCGTCGCCAGTCAATGTTTCATATTCAAGTAAAGCCTTAGCTAACTTTTCCAATTTTGCCTTGTTTTTAGTAATAGTAGTTTTTGCAAGTTTATAACCTTCCTCAAGCATTCTTTTTACTTCTTCATCTATTTCACGAGAAGTTGCTTCGGAACATTTATAATTTTCATCATTACCGTAAAAAACAGGACCAATTTTATCACTTAATCCCCATTTAATAACAGCATTTCTTGCATAATTTGTTGCCATTTCTATATCTGCACTTGCACCAGTTGTAACCTTATTTTTACCAAAGAAAAGTTCTTCGGAAATACGACCTGCCATTGCAACAGCAATATCTGATTTAATTTCTGTTATATTAACACTAACTTTATCGCGTTCAGGAAGTTTTTGAACCAAACCTAATGATCTTCCACGAGGGATAATTGTCGCTTTGTGAATAGGATCCACTTCTGGAAGAAGAACTGCACAAAGTGCGTGACCTGCTTCGTGATATGCCGTGTTTTTAATTTCATCAGGTGACATAGTTTTTGATTTTTTCTCGGCACCCATAAGAATTTTATCACGAGCATATTCGAAATCATCTTCGGTAATTTGTTTTCTATTATTTCTTGCGGCAATAAGTGCTGCTTCGTTGACTAAATTTGCCAAATCAGCACCACTGAATCCAGGTGTTCCACGAGCAACATTGATTGCTTGGACATCGGAAAGAATATTTACTTCTTTCATATATTTTGAAAGAATCGCTTCACGCCCCTTTAAATCAGGGAGATCTATATAAACTTGTCTATCGAATCTTCCTGGACGAAGGAGTGCATTATCAAGAACATCAACACGATTTGTTGCAGCAATAATTATAACACCCTTATTTATTGCAAAACCGTCCATTTCAACAAGAAGCTGATTTAAAGTTTGTTCCCTTTCATCATTTCCACCGCCATATCCAGAACCACGATGACGACCAACAGCATCTATTTCATCAATGAAAACTAGACATGGAGCATTTTTTGTTGCCTGTTCAAAAAGGGCACGGACACGACTTGCTCCGACACCGACAAACATTTCAACAAATTCAGAACCTGATGTAGAAAAAAATGGAACACCAGCTTCTCCGGCAATAGCTTTTGCCAATAATGTTTTTCCAGTTCCTGGTGGACCAACAAGCAAAACACCCTTTGGAATTTTTGCACCAAGTCGAGAATATTTTTTTGGATCACGCAAAAAATCAACTATTTCCGATACATCTTGCTTTGCCTCATCAATGCCAAGGACATCAGAAAAACGAACCTTTTGCATATCAGGAGTGAACATTTTTACATTACTTTTTCCAATACCGAATTTATCCCCTTTCATACTTTTGAAAAGCATTACAAGTATTACAATCCACAAAAGAGAGCTAAACACATCAACAAGTTTCATAAAATTAAACCCTTTGGCTACTGGTTCAATTTTTACTTCTGTTGGAACATTATTTTCTTCTAATGTTTCAAGAAGTTTTGGATAAAGGACAACTGTTGATGTAAATTCGGTCGATTTTTCATCTTTTTTAGATGGTTTAAGTTTTCCTTCTATCAAATCCCCCTTAATAACAACAGATTCAATCTTTTTATTCTTCACATTTTGAATAAAATCTGAAAAAATCATTGAATTTTCAGTTTTTTTCGAAGATTTTTTAGAAGTTCCATCTGATACAACCGAAAAAATTAAAACAAGTAATATTACAAAATACCAATTTTTCCAATTTTTAAACATTTGAAATAATCCTTTTTAAATAATTTATTATAGGTAGAAGTTTAAACTATAAATTTATATTTTACCAGCAGTTTTTTTGCCTCTTCCAATCTCTGGTTCAAAAACTATATTCTTTGCTTTATCAAAAGAAATTTTTGTTTTTGATAATGTAATTCCATGACCAAGTTGCATATTTTTTATCTTAGAGTATAAATTTTCTAAACTTTCAAAACGAGGTGGATAATCTGTGTTTGCAAAAGTTTGCAAAAGTTTTGCTAGTGAACGAAGAACAATTTCCTCTGGATAATACAAAAGAACATCCTTATCAATAACTAATTTTGAATTATTTGATATTACAGACTTTTTTATACATTCCGAAACAAAAAATTCGACACAATCACGAACTCGTTCCATATTTTTCATGGTATTATTCAAACGATCATTTGAAAGTTCCAATGAAGATGTCAATTCCTTTAGATTTCTTATTCTAACGCGTTTATATTTAGTGTCAGAATTACTTGGATCTTCAATCCAATCTTGGGAAATAGAAGTTAAAAATTCCTTTATTTCTGATTTTGTAAATAAAAGCATTGGGCGAACAATATTTATATCAAATCTTTGAGAAATAGATGGCATTCCACAAAGTCCATAGACGCCACTTCCTCGGGAAAGATTAAGGAAAAATGTTTCACATTGTTCATCCTGATTATGGGCGATAAAAAGGTAATTGATAGAATTTTTTTTCATAAAATCAGTTAGTAATTTATAACGATATTCCCTTGCAACTGCCTCAATATTAGAAGTAGGAATCGGACCTGTATAAGTCAAAATTTGATGTTTTATACCATACTTTTCACACCATTTATGAACAGTTTCTGCCTCAGATTTAGACTCTTTTCTTAAATTATGGTCAACAGTTAATGCAGTAAGTTCAATACCATTTTTGATAGCCCAATTATGAGTAAGTATTGTTAGTGCCATACTATCCGAACCACCAGAAACAGCAACAACAACCTTTAAAGGATGCACCTTTAAAATACCAGAAAGATTATTATCAAAAACTTCTTGTGTAATCATAATTTATATATAGGAAGAATTTGTTTATATGTCAACCTTTTGAACAACAATATTGTCGTTACCAAATATTGCCTTTGCTTGTGATATATAAGCATCATTTATATCTGTAATTTCAAAAACATACTTTGAATCTTTTGATAAATCCTTATCTATTTCAGGATGCCGCAAAAGATAATTTTTTAATGATACAGATAAAAATTCATCCTGGGAAATAATGTCAATTTTTCTACCTAATATTTTTTCAGTAGCAGTGGCAATTTGAGTCTTGTAATGAGGATAATGAGTGCAACCTAAAATAATTGCCTCAATATCAGTATTAGCAAACTGTTTTACATAAGATTCAATTATCGGCATTGCAAACTCGTCAGCATTATTTTCAACAAGGGGAACCAATAATGGAGCAGAATGAGAATACAATTTTATATCTGGATTTCGTTTTTTAAGTTCAATTCCATAGACATCAGAATTCACAGTTCCCTGTGTCGCAAGAAGTCCAACAGAATTATATTTTTTTCCTATAACTTCCTCTACTGTAGGGACAATAACACCTAAAATTCGTCTGTCTGGATATTTTTGTGGCAGATATGTTTGTTGCAATTTTCTTAATGCAGCAAATGTCGCAGTATTACATGCAATAATAATTAACTTACAATCTTTTTTTTCAAATAAATATTCAATGCAATTTTTTGTAAAAGTATAAACCACTTCTTTTGATCTTGCACCATATGGAACATGCAAAGTATCACCAAGATAACAAAAATTATACTCGGGCATTGCCTCTATCAAAGACTTTGTTATCAAAAGCCCGCCAAGACCACTATCAAATGTTCCAATATTCATTTAAAAATCCTAAAACCTAAAAGATGAAAGGGGGCGAACCCCCTTTTTATTATTAAGAAATACTATCCAAAGCTGCAGCTTGTTTAATAGAAAGTCTTGTCTTTCCATCTTTCATTTCGGTTACCATAACACGAACTTTATCGCCAACAGCAAGAACATCTTCTATTTTTTTCACTTTACGGTCACGAATTTCAGAAATATGAACCATACCTTCATTAGATCCATTCATAATGGAAACTACAGCACCAAAGTCCATAAGTTTTATAACTTCTCCATCATAAACTTTTCCAATTTCAGGATCTGCACAAATATCGTTAATCATTTTTTGTGCAACAGAAATTTCATTTTTATCAAGACCTGCAATTTTTACAAGACCAGAATCTTCTATTTCAATCTTTGTATTAGATTTTTCACAAATAGAACGAATCACTGCACCACCACTTCCGATAACAGAACGAATCTTCTTTGGATTGATTTGCATCTCAACAATAGTTGGTGCATATTGAGAAAGTTCCTTTCTTGGTTCTTTAATAGCTTCTGCCATTTTACCAAGGATATGTTTTCTTCCTTCGTGTGCTTGTGCTAATGCTTGTTTCATAATTTCAAATGTAATAGATGTAATTTTAATATCCATTTGAAGAGCAGTTATACCATCTTTTGTTCCAGCAACTTTGAAATCCATATCGCCAAGATGATCTTCATCACCCATAATATCAGTAAGAATAGCAAATTGATCGCCTTCTTTAATCAAGCCCATAGCAATACCTGCAACAGGAGCCTTAACTGGAATACCGGCATCCATCATAGCCAAACTTGCACCACAAGTTGTTGCCATAGATGAAGATCCATTTGATTCAGTAATATCTGATACTACACGAATTGTGTAAGGGAATTCTTCGTATGATGGAAGCATTGCATGATTTGCTCTCCATGCAAGTTTTCCATGTCCGATTTCACGACGACCAGGTGAACCAAGTTTTCCACATTCACCAACAGAAAATGGAGGAAAATTATAGTGAAGCATAAATCTTTCACCACGAACTCCGTTCAAATCATCTTCTAATTGTTCATCATCTTTTACACCGATTGTAGCGGATACCAAAGCCTGTGTTTCACCACGAGTGAAAAGTGCAGAACCATGATTTCTTCCAAGGATACCAACTTCACATTCGATTGGACGAACTGTTTTTGTATCACGACCATCGATACGAGGTTCTCCTCTTAAAATTGCACCACGCATTGTCTCTGCTTCTATATCACTAAATACATAAGGTGCAACACGAAGTGAAACTTCATCTTCGGCATCAATTGTTGCAAATGCACGTTCCTTAATATCAGCCAAAGCATCTTGTCTTTCAAGTTTTGCTTTTATTTTATAAGCCTTTGCAATTTCATCACCAAATTCAGCAATAAATTTAGCTTTTAATGTTGCATATTCAGGAACTTGTGCAGGAATTTCCCAATCTGGATTTCCAACTTCTTGTTTCATTTCTTTTATAAGTTTGATAATTGGTTGGAATGATTTAAAACCAGTTTCAACAGCAGAAAGCATTGTATCTTCAGAAAGTTCATTTGCTTCTGATTCAACCATTAAAACACCTTCTTCTGTTCCAGCAACAACCAAATCAAGTTTTGTATTTTCAAGTTCTTGCTTTGTTGGGTTTACAACAAATTTATCATTGATGTATGCAACACGAGCTGCACCAATAGGACCCATAAATGGAATACCTGAAATTGCTAAAGCAGCACTTGATGCAATCATTGCAACTATATCAGGTGAATTTGTTTTATCATAATTGAATACTGTTGCAATTACTTGAACTTCGTTTTTAAATGTTTCTGGGAAAAGTGGTCTTATAGGTCTATCAATAAGACGAGAAACCAAAGTTTCATGAACAGAAGGTCTTCCTTC
>AUXO013334430.1_pt1 | contig 10327 bp, 6 predicted proteins | sample 768731 | NCBI WGS metagenome assembly AUXO01 (sample SAMN02715735, study PRJNA202380) | gut metagenome | biome: sheep rumen | host: Ovis aries | place: New Zealand: Palmerston North | reverse complement strand
TTATTAGCCATTTGAATACAATAATTTAAAACATCAGCTAATTCTTCTTTAACTTCTTCTAAATCATAGTTATCACTATCCCATTGAAAACATTCTAATAATTCTCCTGCTTCAATAGAAATACTCTTTGCTAAATTAACTGGAGAATGAAATTGATCCCAATCTCTTTCTTCATTAAACTTTTCTATCTTTTCTTGTAATTCTTTCATGATTTATCACCTATTATTTCTTTAATAAAGCTACTATTAAACCAGAATGCTTGCTTAGTCATCCATTCCCCATTAGGTAATTGATCACCATCTACATTTATATCACCCTTAACAAATCCATTATTGAGTTTGTATGCGGCTTTATTAGCATGTGGTCTAACATGCATAATTCCATTATGACTAGTTCCAGGAAGATTGTTTTCGACTTTATTTCCTTTAACAATCAACTCTACACCATTCTTAATTGTATTAACTGTTTCTAACCAGAAGTTTCTAATTACACTATCAATAACAATTTGTGACATATTCCATAATCTATATCCATCAAAAATGTAATCATCACCTTTTTTTCTAAATACAAAGAACATATATTTTGTAGTTTCTAATTGTTCTTTTAATTCAGAATCTTCCCATGTTTGATTAACTAATTCTTTAAAGCTAAATGCAGGAAAAGATATGTTTTCTCTAATGTTCCCATCTTCCTCTACTCTGATTGTTTTAGTAATAATATTAGCTTTAGTAAATTCATCTGTTTTATCTAATCCTCTTTTAACATTGAACATATGATTTACTATTCTACTATAATCATCTTTAGACTTACCTTTAATACCAAACATATTCATTAGCTCTTTATCGGATTTACCAATATATTTATTGGTAACACTCTTTATATATTCATCAAATGACATCTTTGTATCAGATAATAGTTTTTCAACATCTGAATATTTACCAATATATTTTCTTACCAATTGTGTCATATATGATGTTTTAAAACAAAATGCTCTTTGCATAGCTTTTATAGGACTATTAGGTTGAGTTCTTAAAGATTTAGAATCAGCACCTTTAGTACACGCACCTAAATACATTGTATCGGCTTCAGATAGTTCGTGAGCTTTTCCAGCATTTATTTTATCAACGATGAATTGCCAGTCTTTCTTTATTTGTTCTAAATCAGGATTATCATCTAATTCCATTATCATTTGATGTGTTATTTTATAATCTTTATTATCCTTATTTGGTTCCCATAAATACCACATCAATTGGATTGTTTTATTTTTAAAATAGAAATGACTTGAATCAAATACATTTTTAGATTCTGTTTCATAATTAATTATATTTAATACTAGTCTTTCTTTAGCTGATAATTTATCTCCCTTAATTCTCTTATAAGGAGTGACTTTAAGTTCAACATGTGCAGGCATAAAATCAGGTTCAGAATCACTATTATTATCTATACCAAATAATAACATTTCAATTATTTGTCCTACTCCACCTTTATTATTTATCTTACCTTCGTCTATAGTAATTAACTCTTTATCAGCTAACTCATTGATACTATATCCTACTGCAGATTCGGCTAAATAACTAATTTCACTTCTACTAATAGTTCTACCTTTATTCATATACCCTCCATTTTGATCTTGTTTTATATATAAATTCGTTATACAATGTAAATAGATGTTGATCAATAATAGTAAATATTATATAATATTATTGTTGATCAAATAGAAATAATAATGTATAATATTATTATACATTAAAAACGGTCAGGAGGTAATAGAAATGGAGAAAACGGCTATAGAATTATTTGCAGGTGTTGGTGGATTTAGATGTGGTCTAAATAATGTAACACTTAAAGACAACGTTGTTACCGAAAATGGTGATTGGAAATTTGTATGGGCTAACCAATGGGAACCTTCAACAAAATCTCAAGAGGCATATGATTGTTATAAAATAAGATTTGGCGAAGATGAAATATCTAATGTTGATATTTTTAAAGTTGATAAAAAGAGTATCCCTAAACATTCATTATTATGTGGCGGTTTTCCATGCCAAGATTACTCTGTTGCTAAGACTTTATCAAGTAGTAAAGGTATTGAAGGTAAAAAAGGTGTTCTATGGTGGGCTATTATAGATACAATAAAAGCTAAAAAAACTCCATTCTTATTTTTAGAAAATGTTGATAGATTATTGGTGTCTCCTGCTAAACAAAGAGGAAGAGACTTTGGAATTATTTTAAGAAGCCTTCATGATTTAGGATATGCAGTTCAATGGAGAGTAATAAATGCAGGTGAATATAGCGAACCACAAAAAAGAAGAAGAACTTATATCTTTGCTTATCATAAATCGACTAATTATTACAAATCATTAAAAGGTGTTGCTGCATCTGAAATAATATTTGATAAAGGTGTGTTCAAACAATTTGAAACAACTAAGGAGGAAATAGAATTTAATGTAATCAACATTTCAAAAGATTATTACAAAGAATTAACTGATGTATCTAATACATTCAAGTTTGATTTTTATAATGCTGGTGTAATGGTTGATGGTAAAATATATACATCTAAACTTAAACCAGTCAACAATCCACTTAAAACTCTTAGAAGCATAAGAGAAAAAGGAAATGTTGATGAAAAGTACTTCTTATCTAAAGAGAAAATCAAATCATTTGAATACTTAAAAGGTGGAAAGAAAATACCACGTGTCAAACCAAATGGTGATCCATACACATATGCTGAAGGATCAATGCCATTTCCTGACAATTTAGATGCACCAGCAAGAACAATGCTTACATCTGAATCTGGAACTAGTAGAATGACACATGTTATTGAAGATATGAAAACTAAGAATCTAAGATTATTAACACCAAAAGAATGTGAAAGAATTAACGGATTTCCTGATGATTGGACAAATACAGGTATGTCTGATAAAAGAAGATACTTTATGATGGGAAATGCATTAGTTGTTGGTGTTGTTGCTAAAATAGGTATAGAGATTAATAATATAATAGAAAAAGAAGGTTAATACTAACCTTCTTTTTTATCTAATTCAATAAAACGACATTTATATTTCTTTGAAATTTTTAGAAATACATTTTCATTTCCAGGAATATAATTATTAAAATCGATTATATTATTATTATAGTTATAAAAGAATATATCTAATCTTTGTCTAGCCCTTGAGGCAGATACATAGAATAGCCTATTGTTCTCTTCCGATGAAATAATTACCGAATCAAAATCAACTATAAGAACAACGTTTGATTCTAAGCCTTTATATTTTTTTGATGTAGTGAATAATATAGAATCGTCATATGAGAAATCTCTACTCAGCTGAAATTCACCTATATAATCTACATCAGAAAGAATTGATTCATTTTCTGTTTTAAGAGTTAATATAACAATATCTTTTGTAGAATAACCTAATTCTATATATTCTTGAATTGTATTATTCAAACTATTAATTATCGTATTCGCATCTGATGATATATACATCTTCGGCATTATACCATCAACACAAAGCTCATCAATTTTAATAGGTAAGTTCAAAGGTGAATTAGTCGTATTTAAAATCTTAAATGTATTTCTACAATTCTTATTTAAAACTAGTTTACAATCGAAATTAATAATCGAATCAGGCATTTTATCTGAATATAATAACTGATTATTATCATAGAATATGATACATCTTATTCCATCATTATTCGATTTATCAATTATTAATTCTAACACATCGTTATCATAGTCCTGTGCTTCATCAATTATGATATATTCATATCGAAATTCTTTAAAGTCAATTATTTTTAACGCATCACATAAATCTCCAGGTGTCAGAATATTTGAACCATAGTTTTTATTAACAAAACTATGAATATTATAATAATCAACATTAGGATATGAACAATTATTTTTTAAATGTAGATATAAATATCTATTAAAGCATAAAAACAATACTTTTCCCTGTGCAGATAGTCTTTTTGCTATTTCTACAGCAATGAATGTCTTACCTGTTCCTGCTCCTCCTTGAATTGAAACATTACCTTGATCAGAGATAAAATCTAACACTTTTTTTTGATCATTGGTAAGTTGTAGAAATGAATAATCATTCTCTTTTATAATATTTGATGAAGATGGTATCAAATTAAACTCTGGCAGAAGAGCCCTTAATACTTTTTCTAAATCTTCTGAGCTCATATTTGTTTGATTCTTTGAATTATAATAATTAAAAGCTCTGACTAAGTATTTTTCTGGATTGTCTAATGCTTCTTCAGTTAAAACAATATCTTTATTATAATCTAAAGGTAAATTAATATTATCAACATTTGATATAGAAGGAAACCAAACAGCATTATCAATATAGCATCTTTTATTCGAATCCAGCAAACCGTCTAGTAACGATATAAACCTATATTTACTCTTGTCAGCCTGTTTAAAAGGATTCTTCATTTTATTAATTTCCATATTATCTAATCTTTGTTGGTACCAAATGCCATCCTTGAATTCAATTCCGCCAGATTTTACTTCTATTACAAGCATTCCATATTCTTTATTAAGGACAACAAAATCTGCTTCACCCCATTGAATATTTCCATTTGGGGTTCTATTATTCCAATTTAGAGAATACAATATAATCCAATTGTCATTCAATTTTTGAAGTTCTTTAAAAATCTTATATTCTCCTAAACTACTATGAAAGTCATCAGAAATCGATGGATAAATTCTCGCCATTTTATACCCCTTTTAAGAAATCTATATCTCTTTCAACTTCATCTATTTTAATCAAAGTAATTCCACTTTCATTACACAACTTGATAGCATCATAAGGAATGTTTTCATATGAAATAATAATATTCTTGTCAGGATATACAAACATCGAATTAATCTCAACATCATTTATTTTTAAATTAGTAAAACCATATTCTGGAATTTTAATTCCGTTTTTATCAAGAATACTGATATAGTACTTATACTTTTCTTCACGAATTAGTGAACTATATATTTCTTTCCATGAATTGTATTCAGATAAACTGTAATCTGATTGGCTTACAAAATCTTTTAGTTGTAATAATGTAGAAGCTGAAGTCTCATTTTCAATTTCGAAATTAGGTATCTCACTAACAACATCTTCTCCTAAGAAATACTTTTCAATATAATTCCATCTATCAACATCGTTATCAAAATGTCTAAAGAAATAATCCATTATTTTTACATTTCTATAATGCTTTTCCTTAGCTCTTTCAACATATTTATTCTTATAAATAACCCTATCTTCTACTATGTTTCTAATTTTATCTGGAGCATTTAAACGAATAAATATTTCAGGAGCATCTCCACCTAAAACCTCAAATATAACAATATCTAATAACGACAATAATTTTAATGCTTCCATATCCGCTTTACTTTGTTGTTCAGAAGCATAGCACATATATTCATTACCTTCTTTATGTACAAATCTTCTAACCATTTGAGATCTTGATACAACGCCTTCAGCAAGACTTCTGATATTTCCATTACTTACTTGGAATTTTTCAGACGTCTCGTTTCTGGTTACCTTAATACACTTATTGTCAGGATCAACGATATCAAAATATGTATTCGCAATAACTTCAGATTTTGACATTTTCTTATATTTTTCATTTAATTTTTTCTTGAACTCATCCTTAGTAAAAAATCTTCTACCAAAAGTATCTAATACCTTTGTTATAAAATCGATTTCGCTAAATGCTTTGTCATAAACTTTATTCAATCCACCAGAGTTACTCTTAACATTAATTTTAACTCTATGAAAAATGCTTCCACTTAATTCTTGCATTACTTTTGAACCGCAATAATAATGATATTTAAATGAAGCAAAAGACATATCAGGATAATATTTTTCCCAAATACCTTTTAAATTGATTTCAAAAATATCTCCAGGGTCAACAGTTATGGCAAAACTTTTTACTTCATCATTAGATCTGCCTTGTGCAATTCTTTTAAAGAAATTACCATATTTTCCAGATAGAACTTCTTGTTCATCTTCTCTTTTAATACATGTATATGCCTTAGTAAATAAAGAGCCTGGTCTTGATATTAATACATAAATGCCGTAAGTTTCATACAAATCTTTTTCTAGCATTAATAATACTATTTTTAGTTTATTTTCTGTTCCATTTTCTTCACTTTTAATTGGCTTACCAAATACACCATCAAACATGCTAGGATTTATTAAGAAATTTCTGCTCTTTTTATTTTTATAATAATTATAGATTATCGATAAGCACTTTTTTATGTGATATTGACGTATTTGTGACATACCAAATAATCTATTCATATATTTCATATCCCCGTCAAAGTAGTCTACTATAGCAACACCTTTTACTCCTGGTTTTCTTGCAGCACGACCAATTTCTTGAACATAATCGCTTAAACCACCTGTAACTGCATAATGATATACATTCTCTATATCAGGAATATCAATTCCCATACCGAACGCTTTCGTTGCATACATTATGTTAATCTCACCTTGTTCAAATTTGCGCATATATTCATTTTTTTCGAATTTATCATAGTTTCCACCAGTATAAACACCTGTATCATCCTTAAATACATCCAATAATCTAAAATCATTTGTTGAGTCTTTCATTTGATGAGCAATTGTACTATATGGACAATAAATGATTGTTTTATTCTTGTTATTAATCCAATTATTAATTCTTTGACCTAAAATACTTACTTTCTCATTCAAATACTTATCGTAAGAAATATTTTCGCCTTTAACATTTATATCAAAAGAAATAGCACCGTCTCCAACATCTCTCTTTGCATAACCTATCTTTTTAATTGGGTCCTTCATATATAAACTAACAAACGTTTCTCTTACACTATCGTCTATACCGCCATTGACTGCTGTTGCAGTACATGCAAATATCGGAAAATCAAAATACTTTTTAGATTGGCCCGATTTGTTTTGTCTGGTACGCAATTTATTAATATATGAGCCAAGATACCAATAATCAGGTCTGAATCCAACACCCCATGTTGTAACGATATGAGCTTCGTCTACTATTATTAATCCAATTTCTCTCTCGCCTATTAATGATTGATAAGAATGAGCCAAAAGTGTTTCCGGACTTACATATAATAAATCAACTTCACCATTTTTTACTCTTTCAATTATCTTTTCGCGTTCAGTTATAGTTGCTATATCAGAGTTTAAATATTCAACCCTATTATATCCACATTTTTTTAATATATCCCATTGATTATTCATTAATCCTTTAAGTGGCTCTATGATAATTATTAGTTTATTATACTTCTGAGCTAAATAGATAGAAGGAAGTTGGAATATCATAGACTTACCAGCACCAGTAGGAGCAGTAATAAAAATATCCCTGTATCCTTCACCATTATATGCTTTTTCAGCTTCAGACACTATATATTCCATAATGTCCCCTTGGCTTATTTCTTCAACATCTAATGAAATATCAGGTTGTTTATAAAATTTTATATTTCTAAAATCAAAGTTTTCTCTTTTTAATACATTCTTTGCAATCGATAATAATTCTTCTTTTACAGGTGTTATTTTTGTGTAATCAGTTTTTAGTTCAGCTAAAACAATATCATTCTCTTTACAAAAAGCTCTCAATGATTTTAATATATTATCTGAAATTGATGTTAAACAAATTTTCTTAAATACTATTTTCTTATAATTGTTCTCTATAATTTCATTTATATGCTCTATATATCTCTCATAATCATTTCCTATATCAACTATATATTCATAATCAGATTCATCAGATGATATTTCAGCCATATTTACCTCATTTATGATTTCTGAAATATTAGCATTTATATATTCATAATTATAATATGCAACATAATATGATTCATTGTATTTATAAACATCACTATAAATTTTATCTAATGCTTCAACATCTTTATCTATTTCTTTTAATTCGTTAGAATCTTCCTTATTTTTCTCGTATTTTTCATATAATTCGTCAGTCATATTTACTAATAAAGGATAGTATTCGCTATATATATTATTATTTACGATTGAAACACATATATCATTATCCTCTACCATTTGCATAATATAATCAAACGCTAATTCAAATTCTTCATATGTTAAAAAATATGATTCATCATTATCTATATTTGAAAGTAAAGACATCGAAATAAGATTCTTATATTTATTGTTTAGTTTATTGAAATCATATTTATCTTCAATGTTATTATCTACTAATGGAGTTAATCCCTTATTTTTTATATAATCAAAATTAAAACCCTTATAAACTATCAATTTCATGTATCAATATTCCTCCTTAATCTTCAGTATAATTTAGTCATAAGCATTACTTATATTTATTATACCATTTCTAATCACAAAAAGTCGTTTTTTGTCTATAAAAGTCGAAAAAAGTCGAAAAACGACATTTTTCGACTTTTACCTACTAATCAAAATCTATTATATATTTTTCTTTATCAAGTTTATCTACAATTTCTTTATCTAATACTGGCCCAGCACATGAAATAGATTTTTTATAAATATTATCTTTTATAGGAAGTACATATACTTTATCAAATGGATCATAATATAAATATCCTACTTCTAATTGATAATGAAGATTACCAAAATATATTGTAGTATCAATATTATTTATTGCTTCATCATAGTATTCTATATTATCTACATTAATAGGATTACTAATATAATTATCTCCTACTTTAGTATATTCATCCTTTTTAAACATATAATCTTCTGCAAATTTTGTATGTATTGCTCCTACTTTAATTCTTATTATTTCAACATTATCCATACTATATCACCTTAATTTAATAAAATCTCTTACATATTCTTTACTTCTTAAATATATCTAATAATATATTATTTAAATCATATTCATATGGTATATCGAAATGATCTGAATCACTTCTAGCTAAACAATATATACCATATATATTCTTATCTTTCATATCTAATATATTAGATAGTGTATATTCATAATAATGTACTGTTTCACTATCAGTTTCATATATACAAGTATATATAAGTGGTTTATCTATTTGTTTTAATTTATTTAAATAATTAATAAAGCTATATTCAGTATTGTCATATAAATCTTCTTTAGAACAGAAATATCCAGATGTTTTTATTTCTCCCAAAGCTATTACATCTTCTTCATTAAATATAAATTCATCTTTCTTATCTTTATTAACTATTAAGTAATCATATTCAGTATTAATACCTTTTATAAATACATTAGGTAATGATACTACATATGGATAATTATTATCTTTAAACCATTTATTTAATGTATCTCTTATAGATATATAACTATTCATAGCACTTACTTTATTACCTAGTTTAATTGGATTAAACTTAATATTATTAACTATTACTTTATAATACATTGTTAATAAATCTATAGATTGATCAAATAATTCATCTATTGATAGTTTATTATATTTGCTTCTTTTTAAATATTCATCTAATACTTCTTTATCTTTTTTAGGCCATACATAATCATTATGTTTATTGATATCTATTTTATTAAATAATAAATTATGATTAAAATTAACAATAGATAAAGTGGTTTTATTTATTACTTTATATGTACCTATTACATGTTTTTTTATTTTGACCGTAACTTCTTTATCAATGTATTCATCAGGCAACAAATCAAGCACATATAATTGTTCTCTAGGTTTAATACTTATTATCGCTTTATTATTATAAACTGGTTCATATAAAATAATAAATTTCATTTCTTGTAATATTAATATATTTTTATAATCTGGTATATATGGTCCTTTTCCTAAACTAGGAAATAATAAATATCTAAAATCCTTAAAATCTATAAATGGCATATAATCCTCTAATTGTATAGTCATATTTATCTCTCCTTTATCACTTATCATCTTAATTAAATTATATCCTAATAAAAGAGAAGTATAAACTTCTCTTTCTTTTTAATGACATAATATTTACTCTATTAATAAAATATCCTATATTTTAAACATCCACCCAAAAGTCGTAGACTTTTCTTTTTAAATAAAAAAATAATAGAGTACTAAGAACAAAGCATAGATAACTTCTCTATTGTTTATTCTAATTAACCTTGACGGAATGCCGTCTTAACTAATTAGTAGTTATAGTTATAATACAACAATTACTTAATGGGAATGTAATAGGAAATAGTAATAGTAATATATTCTTTATAATAAAATAACTTAGTAGATACTAAGCTATTTTATTTTTATCTGATGAAGATAGTTCGGTTAGTGATTTGTTTGTTTTTAATAGTTCTAGTTGTTTATTATCTAGATAGTCTATATCATTTTTATTAAGTATTT
>AUXO015320084.1_pt1 | contig 10328 bp, 9 predicted proteins | sample 768731 | NCBI WGS metagenome assembly AUXO01 (sample SAMN02715735, study PRJNA202380) | gut metagenome | biome: sheep rumen | host: Ovis aries | place: New Zealand: Palmerston North | reverse complement strand
GCTACACGAGCCTCGTCGTGCATAATCTCCTTTGGGATACCAATAATCATGATAATTAGTTTTTATGTTTATTATAAAGTTTTAGTGTGATTTGCGTTTATTGACAGTATGTTATTATCGTGAAATAGCTTTCTGATAAAACTTCACAAAGTTATATTTTATTGTATAACTCAAAAAAAAACAGTTGGGAATTAACTAAAAATTAACAGTAAAAAAAAGTCTTCTTCCAACTGTATATGCGCTCCACTACTCACTTAACATCATTGAGGTGGGTATTTATGAAATAAGAAATGTCGTCTATGACATAAGTAGCAACATTGTTTTTTTGTTGATATTCAACTGGCGACGAAGCTCCCCTACCCTCCATAAACAGATGGTTCAGAAGTGGATATGTATGAAAATAAACTTGAGGTTTATCTTTCAACAACGTTTTCCACATTTCAATCTCTTTTGTTGTTACTTGATAATCTCGCTCTCCTTGCATAAACAGCATAGGTATTCTCAGCCGTTTAGCTATTTTTGTCTGGTTATAAGAGAGAAAATAGTGTGGGGACTGCAATCGTAGCTCGTTAAGATGCGCTTCCTTAAACTTGTCGCTTGCACCTGAAGGCATCAGATAGTCAATCTGATTTTTTACTATTTCAGACAAGTCGCGTGCAGGAGCAGCAAGCATAATGATACCTCTGAGCTGCCCTTTTGCCTGTTTCGCAATTATGGGGGCAAGCATCGCACCAAGACTGTGACCTAAAAGAAAGACTTGATTGCTGTATTTCTTGGCAATCTTTATGGCTTCTATGGCATCGTGTATCGTCTCTTCTTGCATAGAAGTAACAGCTACCCGATTGACATATGTGCGCTTATCGTAGCGCAAAGTGGCAATACCCAAGCGCGCCAATCCTTCTGCTATATCGAGAAATGGGGTGTTAGAATAGATTGTTTCGTTCTTATCTAGTGGACCAGAGCCATGAACAAGAACCACAATAGGATAGTTATCCTTAGCTTTTGGCAATAACACAACTGCCGGAAGGTTGCAATTTCCGGCAGGGATAGTGTCGCTTATTTCGTTAAAATCCCCTGAAGAAGACGACTTATCAGCAGGGGTTAATCTTTTTTTATGGCTTCTAATGGCAAGAATTGAATGCCAAGCATCTTGTTGTTTTCATCAAAAACAATCAACACTCCGAGCTCTGACTGCTCAAAACTGACGGTAGATACATAACATTTTTGACCCATTATGTCTTGTTCTTCCCAATTGCCGTGACTCTTATATTTACCAACTTGAGTTTCTAACTGCGGAAAAATGTCGGCAAATTGTTGTGGTTGAACCATTGATTTTACTTGGTCGGACATATTTGCATATAAGCTGTCTCCTTGGTTATGTAAAGCATATTGAAACATTTTTTCTGCCAATTGCTTTTTTACATCTATACTATCTTGTGCTGACAGAGTGAAAAATGTCAGTAAAAACAACACTAATAAAGAAAGTTTTCTCATTGCTGAATATTATTAAATATGATTGTAAGACAGGTTGTTTACTTTATTTTGAACGACACTCGAAGTCTATCTGCTGGCTGTGCCGCTACTCTTTAGAGGTTTACATCAACGCCAAATCGTGGGTTTTAGCTATACGTCGCATATTGAGTATTGCATAACGCATACGTCCGAGCGATGTATTTATGCTGACACCTGTAGTCTCGGCAATCTCTTTGAACGACATTCCCTGATAGAATCGCATATACACCACTTCGCGTTGTGATGCAGGAAGCATATTCATTATTGACTTTACATCGTTGAGAACTTGCTCATTCACATATTGAGACTCTTTGTTTCCGTCGAGTAAATCATTGGAACTGAGATTGGAAAGGTCGTTATCCTGAGTCGGTTCGACTATATTGTCGAGCTTATTGCTACGATACCAATCCATAATTATATTGTGAGCAATTCTCATTACCCATGCACTGAACTTGCCGGTGTTAGAATATCGGCGTAACTGCAAGTTTGTTATGACCTTAACAAACGTTTCTTGGAACACATCATTGGCTATTTCCTGATCGTGAACCACAAATAAAATGTATGAAAAAATCTTTGACTGATTGCGTTGCAACAATAAATCGAACGCCTTGTCGTCGCCATCTACGTATGCCAATGCCAACTGTTCGTCGGTCATCGATTTCAGATTGTTCATTCCTTAAATTCAAATTGGTTTAAGTAATGGTGTTCCGATAGGCAGATGTGTTATTTGGTTATAAATAAATAGTTATCGTCTGCAAATATAAGTATATTAGTCTTAACTTACAAATTATTCTGTTATTTTTTCTATTACGACACTAATTTTAGATTAAATCATAAGAGATTTATCGGCTACTGATAATAAATCATCAGTTATTATAATGCTCTTCAATTAGCTTTAGCTATTATATTGTAAATGGTTTTACGGGGAAATGAAACTTAATGTCAATTGAGCAGGAAAACAATATATGATATATTACTCGGTAATATATTATTTATTAGAATGTAATATATGATATTTTACGCTGTAATATATCATATACTGAACTGGATAACAAGACAGAACAGGTTATTAAACGCCACACATCCGATTGCTATATGTGGCATAGAGATAGCGTAAATGATATTGTTTACATGACTATGTGTATATGGTTTTGTTGGTTGTTAGTGCTTGACAGCTGACTACTGATTGTTGGTAAAAATCAAGGGAGCGTGTTTTAGTAACACGCTCCCTTGTCATATAGTTTCTGAATCAGTATTATTATTCTCCTTGATCCATTTTAGCTTTCAACTCTGCAAGTGCATCAATGTCGCCGAGAGTTGTGCTTGCAGCTACGTTGTTAACTGCTGCGCTATCATCTTTCTTTGCCTTGCGAGTTGCCTTCTTTGGCTCTTCCTTCTCTTCTTCGAATGTGCGGCTGTGAGAAAGTATGATGCGTTTGGTTTCTTTTACGAACTCAATTACCTTGAATGGCAGTTCTTCTCCTTGTTGAGCTTGGCTTCCATCTTCTTTAACTAAGTGCTTTGGCGTAGCGAATCCTTCACCACCTTCGTTCAAAGTGATTACTGCGCCCTTATCCATAAGTTCTTGGATGATTCCCTGATGAACTGAACCTGGGGTGTAGATTGTTTCGTATGTATCCCAAGGATTATCTTCGAGCTGCTTGTGACCGAGTGATAATCTGCGGTTATCCTTATCTATTTCGAGCACAACAACATCGATTTCGTCGCCTACTTGTGTAAATTCTGATGGGTGTTTTACTTTCTTTGTCCAAGAAAGGTCGCTGATATGGATTAGTCCGTCAACACCTTCTTCAAGTTCAACGAATATACCGAAGTTTGTAAAGTTGCGCACTTTTGCTGTGTGCTTGCTACCAACAGGATATTTAGCATCGATTGTTTCCCATGGATCTTCTTTGAGTTGCTTAATACCAAGTGACATTTTTCTCTCTTCGCGGTCGAGAGTTAGGATTACAGCTTCTACTTCATCGCCAACGTGCATGAAGTCTTGAGCTGAGCGAAGATGTTGACTCCAAGACATTTCACTTACGTGGATAAGTCCTTCTACGCCTGGTGCAATCTCTACGAATGCTCCATAATCAGCGATAACTACGACTTTACCTTTGACGTGATCGCCAACTTTCAGTTCTGTATCGAGAGCATCCCATGGGTGTGGAGTAAGTTGCTTCAAACCCAATGCTATGCGTTTCTTCTCATTATCGAAATCGAGAATAACAACATTTATCTTCTGATCAAGCTCTACTACCTCATGAGGATCACTTACGCGGCCCCAAGAAAGGTCTGTAATATGCACGAGTCCGTCAACACCTCCGAGATCAACGAATACTCCGTATGTAGTGATGTTCTTAACTGTTCCTTCGAGAATCTGACCTTTTTCGAGCTTAGAGATAATTTCTTTCTTCTGAGCTTCGAGTTCTGCCTCGATGAGTGCTTTATGTGAAACGACTACATTGCGGAACTCTTGGTTAATCTTAACTACTTTGAATTCCATTGTCTTGCCGACAAATACGTCGTAATCGCGAATAGGATGCACGTCGATTTGACTTCCAGGCAAGAATGCCTCGATTCCAAATACGTCAACAATCATACCGCCCTTAGTACGACATTTGATGTAGCCTTGTATGATTTCTTCATTTTCAAGTGCAGCATTGACACGCTCCCAGCTCTTGCTTAGGCGTGCTTTGCGGTGTGAAAGGATTAGTTGTCCTTTCTTGTCTTCTTGGTTTTCAACGTAAACCTCAACGATATCACCTACTTTCAAGTCTGGATTGTAGCGGAACTCGCTTGCTGAGATGATACCATCGCTCTTGTAACCGATATTAACGATTACTTCTTTCTTGTCAATGGAAATAACTTTTCCATCAACAACTTGGTGTTCGCTTACCTTATTGAGTGTTTCATCATAGGCTTTGCGAAGTTCATCGGCTGCTGCGCCGGTGGTAGTACCTTGCTCAAACTCTTCCCAATTGAAGTCGTTCAGTGGTTCTACATTTTTTAAGTTTGACATAAATTGAATAAATTAATTAATTGTTATAAATAAAATTAGACTTTATATTTAGTATAAAAATCGTACAAAGGTAACAATATGTCGTATTCTGACAAAATTATTTTGCGTTTTTCGCACTTTTCTATCGGCGACTCCACCAATATTTTTTCTTTGGGGCTTCAGTATGCTCCAATCTCAGATTGAGTGTGTCTTTGATTATATCTCTTAACGAACAGTTTTCTTTTATCATTCTATAGATAGCTCCCCAATCTGGTAATCCGCCTACATTTCTATCGTCTATAAACAGATCTGCTTTGATTTTTCGCGAGAAAACGGCATTTGTATCCATACGCTCTTCAGGGAAATCTTTATTTACTGCGTAAAAATCAACTCCGCGCTGATGACACCATTCAACGGCATTCTCTAATTCACGACCTTCGCGAACTGTCCACAAAATCAGCCGATGACGCTCTTCGATTAGCATTTTCAACGTCTGAATGGCAAAAGGTTTTTCGTTGCCGATGTCGGGATATTTATCTTCTACTATTGTTCCGTCAAAATCTACTGCTATTATCATTGTGATTAATTTACGTTTTGTCTATGAGTAATGAGTTAAGGTGTAAGGATAAAGAGTTGTTGTCCTTACACCTTATTATATTTATACATAGCAACCAAATCTGATTAGCTAAATTATCGCTTTATAGACGTATCTTTCTTGTTGCCGTAAGACGAATTAGCATAGTTACCATATAGACCGTAACTACCGTAGCCATAGCCACCATAGCTGCCAGAATAGCCACCATATCGACCGTAACGACCATATTTTCCGTATTTGCCATAGCCGTAATAGTAACCGTATTTACGCTTAGACATATCAATACCGTTGAGTACAACAGCAACGTTAGGCAACTTCTTATCACGAGCAAGACTATTGATAAGTTGGAAGCTTGACTTAGGAGTATAGTCTGCACGTGACATATAAACAGTCAAATCACTAACTCGACCAATCTGCAACGTATCTGTAACAAGCCCGACTGGTGCAGTATCTATTATAACATAGTCGTAATTTGTACGTAATATTTCAAAGATTTTATCGAGACTTGGACGTGATATGAGTTCGGTTGGGTTTGGAGGTGTAGGTCCTGCCATGAGCAAATCAAGATTATTGTTTATGCCAGAAGGCACAATTTGACCCTTAACGTCGCTCTCTGTAGGTTCTGAAAGAGTTAGTAATGGTGTTATTCCGTGTTGATGATCGTTAATTTCGAAGAGCTCTGCAAGGCGAGGTTTACGAATATCAAGTCCCACGAGAATAACCTTTTTGCCTAATAATGCGAAACTGACTGCTACGTTTGCTGCGTTGAAAGTCTTACCTTCTCCAGATGTAGATGATGTGAACATAATGACCTTCTCATTCTCTTTGAGCATGAATTGCAAATTAGTACGCATCGCACGGAATATTTCTTCCATCTGATTGTTTTGATTTTCATGCACAACGATTCCAGCTTTCGACTTCGCAGACTCACTCGCTACTGCCACATCGGCAATAATTGGAAGGTTAGTTAGACGTACAACGTCGTCGTGACCTTCAATCTTATAGCGGAAGAAGTTAAGCACCACAATTATCACTGCAGGTATTCCCAAACCTAAAATCAAAGCCATTAGAAGAATTGCAGATGAATTTGGACTTACTTGTCCACCTGGTACGGGTTCGTCTAACAATCTTCCCTTGTTTGCTGTAGCTGCAAGAGAAATTGAATTCTCCTCTCTCTTTTGGAGCAACATGATGTAAAGGCTTGACTTTACTTCTTGTTGACGACCGATTTGGTTAAGAACTCGCTCTTGTTCTGGAGATTGAGAAACACGACTGCTATACAATCCATATTGAGCTTGCATCGACCCGCGTTTCATTTCCATAGCTCTGCGATTCTGTTTCATTGCTCTACGTATACCAGCTGTCAAATTATCGAGTTGGTCTGTTAGCTGTTTGACTTTGGGGTTTTCTTCACTTGCACTTTGAAGCAATCTGTTTCGTTCAAGAACTGTTTCGTTATATTTTTCAATAAGCGCTGTTGAAGAACCGTCGTTCAATCCTACATTAACTGGTAATGTTTGATATCTGTTCTCAGGCATATTCATATAGTCTTGAATCTCATTCAAAATGGCTAACTGAAGATTTGCATTTGCGAGCTCAGACTCCATATTTAGCTGCTGACCAGCTGCTGCACCACCTTTTTGTTGTACGCTTAGCATTTGGTTTTGACGCTTATAGCTTTCTATTGCGCCTTCAGTACTTCCTAATTCTGTATTAATTTTTTGCAGACGACTGTTGATAAATTCTTCCGTTCTGATAGAAACTTCGTTCTTGTCATCGTTTGCTTGTCTGTTATAACATAGTGTTAATTGACTCAAATAGTCAACAGCTCGCTGTGGTATTTCATCGGTTAATGTTAGTCGTGCTATCGATGTTGACTTTGATGTTTGCGCAACAGCTAATTTTTGAGCATATTGTTTACCTACCATTTTCGGCGAACTGATAGTTACTTTCAATGTTGACCCTTTTGCTAATACATTTCCATTAGAGTGGAACGATAATATTCCGGCACGTGTCCCGATTGTCATTGGAAGCGAAGTGAATGTCTTATCAATAGTATAAGGTCCACTTTTTCCTGATTCGCTGGTAGGAACGTAATATGTTCCTTCAACATGATAAGCGTTATCATCACGTGTTATCTCCAATCGAATTGGCGCATTAAGTAGCTCAAGGTGTGCAGAATCCAAGTCAACGGTTATAGGTTGGGTTTTGTAAAGTAAGAGATCCTTGACTTTTCCTTGCGAATAATAAGTTGTATAAAGCTTAAGATCACGCACTGCACTTGTTGCCAGACTAGTAGTTCGCAAGATTTCCATTTCATTATCGATACCTGCGCTATTCGACATGAATCCTAAAGTAGCAGAACTCTGCATTCGACGACTTCCTCCGCTATTATCTTCGCCACGAATCAACAGCTTTGCACTTGCTGTATACATCGGAGTGATGTACCTTAAATAAATAAGTGCAATTCCAAGGCAAATGATTAAAGACAGAACAAACCATTTCCAGTTTAATACCAACGCACGAAAGATTGACGCAAAATTAACTAGCGACTTCTTTTCTGGTTCAATAGAAGGATTTTCTACTTCTAAAACTTTCTTTTCTTCCATTTGTTTATTTAGTTATTTGTTATTTCTTTGTGTTATGTTTTCCTGCAATAAAGACAGAGATTGGTATTTCTTGTAAATTTGTATTACTTCGAAATCCTATTTTCTTAATTATTTGTTGTTCATCTATTTTCTTCTGCCAGACGTTTGAGATACTGACCATATTCGTTTTTAATCATTGGCTGTGCCAATTCTTTTACTTTTTCTTTAGTTATCCATCCGTTGACGTAAGCTATTTCTTCGAGGCACGCTATCTTCAACCCTTGTCGTTTTTCTATTACTTCTATGAAGTTGCTTGCTTCTGAAAGACTATCTTGAGTGCCTGTATCAAGCCACGCAAAACCACGTTGAAGGGTTTGAACCTTTAGAGTTTTATTTTTAAGATATTGCTGGTTGACTGTTGTTATTTCTAACTCTCCTCTTGCACTTGGCTTGATATTCTTTGCTATTTCGACAACACTATTTGGATAAAAGTATAAACCTACAACTGCATAGTTGCTTTTTGGCTTTTCCGGTTTTTCCTCTATACTGAGGCAATTTCCTGCATTATCAATTTCTGCCACACCGTATCTCTCGGGGTCATTAACGTAATATCCAAAGACAGTTGCAAGGTTTTTATCTGCATTTGCTACACTTTCTTTCAACAATCCAGTAAAACCTGCTCCATAAAAGATATTGTCACCGAGTACAAGACATACGGTATCGTTGCCTATAAACTGTTCGCCGATAATAAATGCTTGTGCTAATCCGTCGGGACTTGGTTGTTCTGCATAAGAAAAACTCACACCATAATCACTTCCGTCTCCAAGTAATCGTTTGAAACCGGGCAAGTCATAAGGTGTTGAAATGATGAGAATCTCTCTTATTCCTGCCAGCATTAAAGCTGAGATAGGATAATAAATCATCGGTTTATCATAGATTGGAATGAGTTGTTTGCTAATTCCTTTCGTTATTGGATATAACCTTGTACCTGAGCCTCCTGCTAAAACAATGCCTTTCATATATCGATTTGGAATTTTATATTAGTATGCTTTCTTATCTGGGACTATCAAACTATATGCCGTTAAGAATATTATTTTTATGTCGAGCCAAAATGTCCAGTTTTCAATATACCAGATGTCACGTCTCACTCTCTCTTCCATTTGCCACAGTTCTTTTGTTTCTCCTCTATAACCTGTTACTTGGGCATAGCCTGTTATGCCAGGTTTAGAGAAATGACGAACCATATATTTGTCGATAATTGCTGAATATTCCTCAGTGTGTTTCAACATGTGTGGACGCGGTCCCACTATACTCATGTCTCCAAGAAGTACGTTAAAAAATTGTGGAAACTCATCAATATTGGTCTTCCTCATGAAGTTTCCAAATGGGAATTTACGTGGGTCATCAATTGATGCCTGCTGAATGTCTGCATCTTTATTGATGTGCATCGAGCGGAATTTATAGCAATTGAATATCTTACCATTATGTCCCGTACGTTTCTGAGTAAAAAATACAGGACCGGGACTTGACAGTTTAATAATCAATGCGACTATTGGAATAAAAGGCAACATAATGACACACACTATGAGACTTACTATTACGTCAAATGTTCGTTTAACCAACCGATTGCTTATCCTAGTTAACGGCTCTTGATGATTGGTAAAAATTGCTTGATTTCCGAATTGCTCTGGTTTCAGATTAACATGAAATGAGCCAAATTGTCGAGGTACATAGTAGAAGTGAATGATGTGTTTATCACAATATTGCATTAACTCTACAATTATATTTGATGCGTCGTGAGACAGACTACAGAACATTTCATCAACTATTTTCACATCAGTTGTCGTCTCAATCATTACCTTCAGGTCTGCCAATGTACCCAAATGAGTAAACTCTTCAGGTGCATTTTCCATTTGTTTGTCGGCATAATAACCTTGCACTTTGTAACCTGTTGAAGGGTCAGATGCCATTTCCCGATAAACCATAAGATTTGCTGGATCATTCCCGACGAATAGTATTGAGCGCGTATTTATGCCAAAATGGCGTATCGATTTAAGCACAAACCATTCTAATCCACGCAGCAACAATAAACTAAAGAATAGTGTCGGAGTATATAACAGCAAGAAGCGGAAGAATCCTCCGGCATCGCTAACGATTCTAACGAACACAAACATTATTGATGCTTGTAACAAAGCCTCTTGCAGAACTCTGACAAACACTTTTTCAAAAGATATCCTGCGTTTATGAATTAGCGGCGAAACCAACATTTGAGTGACAAACATTGCAAAGTTTGCCACAAGAAATATCAGCTTGGAAGTAGTATAAAAGAATTCTGGAACAATATCCGTCGTGAGATAATAAAACAACAATAGAACGACATTCAGCAACAGAAAGTCACCGATTCTGACCAATAATTTAATCAGTTCGTTACTATTTGAGTAATATTTCATTTCAGACTCGACTTTATATTTACCTATTTTAATTTAGTAAAACGCTGCAAATGTAGTTATTTAATTCTATATTATATTCACTTTCCACTCTTTTTTACGTTTTATTTTGCCAATACACGCATAAATAGTAACTTTGCGCTGCAAATAATAACCTTATAAAGCTGAAAAAAATCAATTTT
>AUXO011878789.1_pt1 | contig 10328 bp, 5 predicted proteins | sample 768731 | NCBI WGS metagenome assembly AUXO01 (sample SAMN02715735, study PRJNA202380) | gut metagenome | biome: sheep rumen | host: Ovis aries | place: New Zealand: Palmerston North | reverse complement strand
TATTGAGCAAAAGAAAAACTTTGCAAGACTAATCGCAAACCCTGCAGAAGTAATAAGAGAGCAAATTCAAGACACTAATGAAGACTATTCAAAATTCATTGAAAGAACAATTAAAAGTAAAAGCGATATTAACAAGGTTGAAGCTACAGGTTTAACCGAATATATAAACAAAGCATTTAATTCTAATCTTAGTGTTGACTTTTTAAGCGAAGATTTAATCAAGAATAGAACTGAACTTGAAAATTATCTTGGCTATAATTTAAGCGATAAACAATATAATCAACTTTTAACTAAAGGCGAAGCATATAATGAGGGTGGCAATATCATTGTATTAAACGAAAAATATAAAGACCAATACAATAGACTAATCGCACACGAAGCATTATCTCACGGAATACTTGACTCAAACGAAGAATTAAGAAATAAACTTCTTAAAGATTTATCTAATAATCAAGAATTTTATAATGCGTGGAAAGAATATTTCAAGAGTGCTAAAAATGTTGATACAATAGCAGAACTATATGGTTTGCAAGGTTTAGCAGTTCAAAATATAAGCAAAGAACAATTCAATAAAAAGATGGAAACATTAAACAGCGAACAAATGGCATCGTTCGTTGAATTTATTATGTCTAATACTAATTTAATCAAGACATTAGATAATGTTTCATCTAATAAATTACAAACTATTATAAGAAGGGCTTTAAACAAATTAAAAGCCTCTAAAAACAATTCTTTAACTAAAGCAACTAATTTACTTGAAAATACTTTAAAAGCGATTAAGAGCCAAAATAATGGCACAAATGCTAATAGACAACAAATGGCATTCAGTGTTGATAGTCAAGGCAACCAACTATCTAAAGAACAACAAGAGTTCTTTAAAGATAGTAAAGTTCGCGATGAAAATGGTAATTTATTGGTCGTATATCACGGAACAAATGAAGATTTTACTGTGTTTGATAGAACAAAGACAAGAGCCAATATGGACATACAAGGAAACTTTTTTAGCCCATATAGAATAGAGGCAGAAGGCTATGGCTTAAAAGTTGGTGCATATTATTTAAACATAACTAATCCAGCAAACGAGGGACAAAGTTATGCAGCATTAAATAAATATAAAGGTCAAAATAATGCAGGTGTAAAGGCAAGAGATTATCTTATCAGTCAAGGATACGATGGTGTAATTGGCTATGATGAATGCATTGCTTTTGAACCTAACCAAATTAAATCTATTGATAACAAGAAACCTACAAGTAATCCTGATATAAGGTTCTCTCTTAACAACAATCCTATTGAATACAAGTTTGATAAAGAAAAAGTCCAAGAATACAATTACGATAATTTTGAAGAAGTAAAAAAGTTTGTTCATTTTGATGATTGGTCAAAAGATTTTAGAGGGATTGAAGAAATTAAAAAGATATTCAATGGCGAAATATCTGTTGTAAATAACAATAAGAATTTAGAGCAATTAGCAGAATTCTATTTGAATGCTAAATATTATGGTCGTGTAATTGGAAACGATGGAATTATACCAACAGCAATTTTACCACCTGAATTATTATTATTAAAAAAACAAATAGAAAAAGAGGAAGCGTTGACTTACTTTAGAGTAGATTCTAAAGACCATGATTTAGGTAATCACGAGTCAACTTTTGGAAATAAATTTGGTGGGAAAATTACATTAGATATTGAAGAAATTGCTCTTTCATCTGACACTATTTATGAAGTTTTAAGGCACGAAAGAATGCACCATTATAGAGATAATTTGCAACTTGAAGGTGTCGTAGAAAAAAAGTTTGAAGAACCTTTGTTTGAGTTGCTAAAAAGCAAACATAATGGTGAAAGAACTCTCTATGATATACTAAAAAATTATTTGAGTAACTTATACGAAGACCGATATTATAAACAAGCGTTAGACATAATTGGAAATGAAACTGTATTAGGAAAAGAAAGAATAGCCACAAGGCTAATGAAAACTTTTAGCGTAAATGAATTCACTAAATATTTGAACCAAGACAAAGAAACGCTTGCTAAAACATATAATGATTATTTAATAGATGAAGAAATACTCACCTTTACGTATTCTCAAACAAAATTATTTGACGCTTTCTTTAAAAAAGAAAATATTTTAGGGGAAGTTAGCGAAATAAGAAATAATTTTAGAGAAGAAATGAAGAAACAATACAACACACCTGAAATTCTATTTTCTTTATCTGGAAACAATAGTAAAGCCGATACTGTTCGTGAGTCAAGATATTATGCTAACTCGTATGCAACAAATGTAATAAGTTACACTAACGCCCAACAAATATTTACAAATATCATCGGCTTCTTAAACAATCATTTTAATATTTCAATAGATACAACAATTGTAAATGATATAGCAAGGGACTTAACCATTGATTTTAATACGATTAGTTCTGCCGACGATTTATCATTGTTGAAGAACAAGATGAAAATTATGTCTATGATTATTCTTGATGTCAACTTAAAAGAAACCGTTGTTGGTAAAGATGGCAAAGAAAAAATAGTAATCAACGAAAATATGACACTTCGTGATGCTATTAAATCTGCTGGTATGAGTGATACTTGGTTTGAAGATTTTTTAGGGGAACAACTCTATAAAGCATTTGAAAAGAAAAGCGACAAATCAAGAATTAACAAGGTTGTTACTGAATATATTGATAGACTTAACGAAGCACTATTAGAAATCAAGAACAGGAAGTTAATCACATACTATACTATTAAAACTCAAAAGAGTATGCTTGGCTTAAAAGATAAATTTAATAAACATACTTTCTCAGGAACTAATAGAAAAGCAGTTGACTCACCACTCTTAAAATTCTATAAAGAAATATTAAATAACTCTTTAAAGGTAAATGTTGCTACAAAATCTAAATTAGGCATAAGTCCTAAATTTGTTAACCAATTATTATTAGATTTGCAGTCTTACAACGCAGAAGCATTGAAAGAAAAGTATGATTGGATTGAACTTGAAGAAGATTTAGAAGGTAATTCTTTAGTAGAACAATATAGAAATGCTTTAATTGACAGTTTATCTACAAAAGCAAACCCTAATTTAGAGTTAACTTATGAAGAAATGGAAGCAACCTATAATCTCATTGGAACTTTAAGCAAAGAATTATCTAATTTGATTAAAGATGAGGGTGCTAATAGAAGAAAACAAGTTAGAAAAGCAGATTTAGAGCTTCGTTCTTTAGAAAAGGCTTATAGCGATGGCAAAAACTTCCTTGATACAAATGTTATTCAACGAGAATTAAATAAAGCATCAAGCCCAGATACAGTTATTAAGAATTACTTTGGTAGCAATTCAGATGTATATAAAATTGTTTTCAATGATGTATTTAATTCAACTTCAAATCAATTGTTAAAACAACAAGAATTTATAGACCAATTTAATGAAATTAAAGAAAAGTTTGGCATTACCGATAAGGTATTAAATAAAAAGGTAGAAGTAACCTTTAATGGTAAAACATTTAATGTTGCAACAAAAGTCTTATTAGACATATATACTATGACTTTAACTGAGGCAACATATAAAACTATAACCAATGGTGGCTATAGATTTAATGATGGTAAAACAAGTTTCAAAATAGCATTAAATGAAACCGATATTCTTAAATTAAATGACTACTTAGGCGATAATTTAAGGTCTTTTGCAGAAGAAGTTTTATTAGATTTATACAATGGAACTGCAAGAGATTATAAATCGGAAAGAGATGCTCATATTAAAGGTTATAAAGTATTGCTCTTTAATGATTTTTTCTACCCTTCAAATAAAGCAGATAGCAAAGTATCTTCGTTAGAACAAAATGATTATGGTGTAATCAATTTTGAAAACACTTCTATTAACAAAGAAAGAAAAAAGGCTTATCATATGCCACTACTTGGAATGGGTTTTGAAGAAAGATTATTCTCATATATTAACGCTTTGACTAAATATGGTGAGATGAGTGACTCTTTAAAGACTTTAAATACTTTCTTGAATGGTTTTACTAAAGATAGTGAATTAGATAAACCAATAAAGAGAAGGTCTGTCTTTGGAAATGTTACCAATGAATTAAGAACTATCTTTGATTATCTATATGAAAGAATTGGTGGCAAGAATGATTACATTAAGAGTGGTAGCAAATTCTTCTCTAATATCGTTCAAGCAACTCTATATGGAAACCCATCTGTAGTATTAAAACAAACGGCTTCATTACCTACTATACTCAATGAAGTTCGTGCAAGTTCTTTCTTTAAAGCGTTCAAAGATATTCCTTACAACGTTAAGAACTATAAAGCAATTAAACAAGAACTAATGAAGAATAGTGGTTTCTTAGCTGATAGATGGAATAATAATGAAATAATTAGAGCCGAAGCATTAACCAATTATTTAAACAAATTTTCTAAAATATTTGGCGTTCCAATGGAAAAAATGGATGAGGCAGTTATTATCGCATTTGGTTATGGTGCAGCAATTGAAGAAAGCAACATAACTGGCGAAGACCCTATTAAAATTCTTGAAAGAATAGTAGCAAATACTCAGTCTAACGCTATACAACTTAAAATATCTATGGCAAGAAGTGGTGCAGCAGGTTATTTAAGAAAATTCCTCTCATATTTCACTTCTGACTTACAAAATAAGGTTTCATTGATAAATAATTTAATCAACGAAAAAAGAATTGCTAAAAAGGCAATTGTAGGCGTAGAGTCAATGATTGAAAGCACACAAGTTGAAATTAAAGAACTTGAAGAATTAGGCAACGAGTTTACTGCGGAAGATATGGCTACCGAAGAATATCAAGAATACCTTGATAAACTTGAGGAAAAGAAAGATAAGTTGGCTAATCTTGAAGCAATTAAAGCCGATAAACAAGCAATTATTGACACTAACAATGTAGCTAAAGGCTCAAAACTAATTTTATCTTTAACTATGAGTGCTTTAATAATTGCATCTATTACTGAACTTGTTAAGAGATTATTAGGCAAGAAAGATTGGAAGTGGGATGAAGAAACTACGAAAGACTTTGCTATTACGCTTGCTCTTGAGTCAACAATCAACAACTTACCTTATGTAAGCACCATATTGAACTCTATTGAATACAACAATAAAATTACAGGTTTAGATATTTCAATACTAAATCAATTTATTACAATACTAAATGATTTATATAAGCAAATTCAAGGAAATGGCGACTGGGTTTCAACATTAAAAGATGTTACTTTAACACTTGGAAATATGACAGGTTTACCAATTTCTAACTTGTATAAATATGGTGTAGGCATTTATAAAAATGTTAGTCCTAATGGTTATAAAGTAGATGCAATAGTTCAAAGTTATAGCCCAACATATATTCTAAATGAATATAAAGATGCAATAAACAAGGGTATGAATAAAAAAGCAAGTGGTTATTTAGAACTTGTTATGTCATCAAGAGCAGAAAGTAGTGATGAAGTTAGAAAGGAAATCAACTCTTTATACAAAGATGGTTATAATGCACTTCCAAAGCCATATTTAACCTCATACACGAATGAAAATGGCGAAACTGCATCTCTTACTGAAGAACAAATAAATGCGTTTAAAACCGAATATAATAAGGCAAATGCACAAGTAGAAAAGTTAATGCAATTAACTGATTACAAAACTAAAACAAGTGAAGAAAAATCTAAACTCATTAAGAAGATTTACGACACTTATTATAGTTACGCAAAAGCCAAAGTATTAAAGCTCAATAAAGCCGATAACAAATTATCAACTTTGCTATTATATTCAAATGGTAGAATAAATGTATCTAAATTTGTTAATATTCTTGGTAAGATAGGTAGCATTACTGAAAGCAAGAATAAGACAAGAAAAGAACTTGTATTTGCGTATGTTAATAGGCTTGGTTTAAATACTAATGAAAAGTTATTATTGCTATACTTGGCTGGCTATTCATCACAAAGCAATAACCAAAGATTAACAAGTTATTTAAGGAGTTTAGGCTTAAATATTAAGAAAGCAAAATCGTTCTTAGGGGTGGAGTAATCCACCTCTTTTTTTGACAAAAACATATACATTAGTAGGTATGTTTATTAAATGTTTTTATACCCCAAAAATGCCCCTTTTTCGCCCCAAATTATTTTTTTGCATAAAAAAATGGCTAATTTTAGCCATCAAAATTTTATTGGAGCAGGTGAGGGGTATTTTTTCATTCAGTTCAAAAATAAATAAAAATGCAAAATATTGTCCAAACTTAGCCATTCATTTTGACATACTTTGCATTTTCTTGCGAAATAATATATTTTTATTTTTGTTTTATTTTGTTTTTATGCCCCTTTTTATTATGATTTTCTATCATATAAATTTGACAACAATGCTTCTTGAGCCTCATCATTAGTGTGATTTGCGTATGTGTCCATAAACATAGATGGACTATGACCTAATCTTCTCGCAGCAATTTCCATCTTTTCAGTAGTATCACAAATAGATGCAAGTTTAACTGCTTGATTATGCCTTAATGCGTGTGGGTTGGCTTTTCTTACACCAGATAATTCACAATAATAATATAGTTTTCGCCTTAAAGTAGTTCTACTCATTGGCTCATTTTTATTTGTGTTAAATATAATAAAATGATTATCTTTTAAATTAAAATTAACAATGTGTTCGTGTAGCATTTCTGATAGGAATTTAGGCAATATTACATTTCTATAACTTTCGTGAGTTTTAAGAATATCAGTTAAATACCAACCATTACCCCTACGATTTACAACTTGTTGGCAAATAGTTAATTTATTATTTTTATAATCAAAGCATTTGCCTTGAAGACCTAAGAATTCACCCATTCTTAAACCTGTGTTAAGCAAAAGAGAAAAGTATAAGAAGTCTTTTTTGTTTTCTTCTTTAATAGTGTTTAGGAACTCTCTTTCTTCAAGTTCAGTCCATATAACTCTTTCTTCTTTAACTTTCTTTGAATAAGATATTGGGTATAAAACTACGTTACATTGTTGGTGAGCTACTGAGTCAATATATTCGTGTGTCCAAGCAAACTCAATTATATCTTTAAATCTTGCAACGACTTTTGCTTTTTTATTATCACTATATCTATTATTTGAAACTATATTTTCATACCACTCTTTGATCGTTTTTTGTTTGAATACTTCGTTTACTTTCATACCACTAAAATAAGGTAAAAGATAAACATTATAGACACTCTCATCACATTCACAAGTAGATGCATTAAATCTTAATTTACGCATTTTTTTGTATTCTTCAATTAAGTTATTAAAAGTGTCTTTTCTATAATAGGTGTTTTCTAATTTTTCTTTATAATAAGCAAGATAATCAACTGCATCTTTATAAGTTAGAAAACCTTTTTTGTTTACGTGTCTTTTCTCACCATTTAATGTTGTTATTTTAGTATCAATACTCCAAGTTCTATTATTATCTTGTTTGATACCACTTACTTTTTTAAATTTTGGCATATTATCACTCCTTTTGTGTTATAATTATGCCGAAAGGGAAAAGAATACTTCCATGTTCCTCTTTCGGCTTGTTTAATTCTTTTCTATTATTTTTGTTCGTTTTAGTTAAGATTAGATAAGTTGGGCAGTGTTGGTAGCACTGCCTTTTTTGTTAATCGTTTTTAGGCAATATATAATCTTCCATAAATTTGATTACTTTTTCAAGTTGAGTAGTAGTTAATCTTTTTTCAAAATTTTCGTATTTTTCTAATAACAATTTTCTTTTATCAATATCTTTTACTTTGTTATCAAGTAATGTTCTTTTAACGTAACCTAATGCGTAATATTTTCTATTATCATCTGGTATTATAGCGTTAGTAGGATACTTAATAAATTCAATTTTCATCTTATTCTTAAGTCTTAAATATTCATCTTCACTTATAATCATTTTAGTATTATCAGTAGTATATACTATAATACCATCTTGACTATTACCTAATAAATAATCGGCAGTGACTTGAAACAACTCGGTTAATACTTCGGTATGTATCTGCCTAAAAGTTCTTTTGTTTGCTTCGTTCTCTAACATTGAAATAGTAGTGTTAGGTATTTTAGTTAAGTCTTGAACAGTCCTAATAGGCATATTCATTTCCATTCTCAAGAATGTAAGTTTATTTTTAGCACCTCTGTCTTCTTTCGTTCTTCCCATATATTTCCCCCCTTTACTTTAATTCTACAACATTTTTCCAAAAACGCAATAAAAAGTTTGAAAAAAGAAAAAAACGCAAAAAATATTGTTGACATTGCTTACTTTTTCGTGCTACAATAAGGTAACCAATTCAAAAGTATGGGTAACTTTTAACCCATATATTTTTTACAAAATATCGCTTTCAAAAAAAGAAAAATAGGGGGAATAATTAACGTAAATGGAAAATGTTAAGAAGAAGATTGATTTACTCTCTACACCTATTTGGTCGGTAAAAGACATAGCTGCTTATATCGGCAAGTCTAAAACCACTGCTTACACGATTAAAGACAATGTAATTGCTGATAAAGGCAAAAGCAAGTTTGGGACTATATATGTGTATAGAGATGATGTTTTGGAGTATTTAGGCACTACTGCCGAAAAAGAACTTAAAACATTAAAGGTATTTGTTAATGAAGAAGAATTACAAGAAAGAAATTTATAAGTCAAGAAAAGAATGGCTCAATGCTCGTGGTATAGGTGGCAGTGATGCCGCAGCGTTACTTGGTAAATCTAAATGGGTAACGATTAAAAACGTTGAAAAAAGATTGCTTAGTGGGAAAGAGGTTGAAGAAAAAAAGAATAGCCGAATGATAGAAGGAACTCTTAAAGAACCACTTATTAGAAAGATATATATACTTAATAATTCTAATATTAAAGTAATTGAGCCACCTAAAAGAAATTGTTGGTTATTCAGGAGAAAAGACCACCCTTTGATTACTTGCACACCTGATGGTCTAATGATTAAAGATAACAAGAAATATGGACTTGAAATCAAAGATGTTGCGTTGTATAGAAAAGAGCAAATTGACACTTGGGAAGAAGGAATACTCCCTGAGCAATATTATATTCAAATGCTTCATTATCTTGTTACTATGGAAGATTTAGATGGCGTAATAATGTATGCTCATCTAATGTATTACAAGAAAAACGAAGAAACTGAAAAATGGGAATATGATTATTCAGTATTAAGGCAATACATAGTTGAAAGAACTGAGGTAGAAAAAGATATTCAAATATTAGAAACAAAAGAAATTGAGTTTATTAAGCATATAAACGAAATGAAATTATTAAATTATTTAAAAAAGGAGTGATGTTATGAAAGAAGAAGAAAGATTACCATTTTCTGTGGTTGTCGCAAGTGATAGCTATAGAAAACTCATTAACAATACATTAGGCGACCCTAATGTAGCAAGAGCGTTTATCGCTGATATTAGTGCAGTAGTTGCTAATAATCCAGCACTTAAAGAGTGTGAACCATCAACTATAATTACTGCAGGATTAGTTGCAGCAAGCCTAAAACTACCCCTCGCAGGGAATTTAGGATTAGCTTACCTTGTTCCATATAAAGACAAGAAAACTGGAGTGATGAAAGCACAATTCCAAGTTGGCTGGAAAGGTTTAGTTCAACTATCACAAAGAAGTTCGCAATTTGAAAGACTTGGCTCAAGAGTAGTTCATAAAGGCGAATATAAGGGACAAGATGAATTTGGCGATGACTTATTTAATTTCTCACACGATTATGACAATGAAGAAGTTATTGGCTACTACGCCTACTTTAAATTAACAAATGGTTTTGTTAAAACGCTTTATATGACTAAAGAACAATGCGAAAAACACGCTTTCAAGTATAGTTCATCATATAAATATGACAAAAACAAAACTACATTATGGAGCACTGAATTTGATTTCATGTGTCAGAAGACAGTCTTAAAGTTATTACTTAATAGATATGCACCATTATCAATTGATATGCAAACTGCGATTAAGGCAGACCAAGCAGTAATCAATGAAGATGGTTCTTACGATTATGTAGATAACGAAAGAGCAAGTTATTCAAAGACTAATGTATACAACTCTATTAGTGATGCAGAGACTTCAACAGTTATATTAGAAGATAACGAAATTAACTAAAACGAACATTTTAAGAGAGTGGCTACCAACCACTCTCTATAATAGAAAAGGATTAAACAATGATTAAGAAATTAGAAGATTTATACGATTTTATCGTTGAAAGAAGTTTAGTCAACAAAAGAACAACTGTTAAAGATATATGTTTAAGATTTCCTAATGAATACAAACTAAACGCAAAAGAGAGTAACTATACTAATTCGCCAAAAATATATGAAGACATAGA
>AUXO018373936.1_pt1 | contig 10329 bp, 12 predicted proteins | sample 768731 | NCBI WGS metagenome assembly AUXO01 (sample SAMN02715735, study PRJNA202380) | gut metagenome | biome: sheep rumen | host: Ovis aries | place: New Zealand: Palmerston North | reverse complement strand
AAAATATTTTTGTTTACATTTATGATTATACAAAAAAATATATTTTTGTCAACACTTTCATTTACAAAAATATATATTTTTTATCTTAATTTAAAGCTCTTAAAGCGTCTTAAAGAAGGAAGAAGAGGAGCAAAACCATATTCCATAGCGGTTAAAGCGTGGTCGTCATTATCTTCTCTTGCCTCGCCTTTTTCGCCTCTTCTAGCATTTTTCATTTCTCTAATAAGGTTTTTACACATAGTAGAAATCTCGAAATCGCCATAAGCCATCATTAAACGCTCAAAGTCAACTCTAGATTGAACGCTTAATTTAGTAGACTGAAAAAATCTCACATTATATAAGCCCTGTCTATTTGCTTCTAATTCAAGTGCTTGTCTAAAACCAAGGTCAGCCGAATCGACATATACATTAATAGTGCCTTTCATAAGTATAGTACCGCTATTATCTTGTCCGTATTTATTTCTCCATTGAATAATGGTATCTATACATTTCATAACTAATTGAGGTTCAGTCATTTCATCTTTATTATCAGTATTTACATAGTTATAGGCTTTATTATTACTATGAAAATACTCATCTAAAACAACCATTTTAGACAAATCTTTAGTAATAGCACATAATTGCATTGTAGTAGCAGATTTTATTCTTGTAGCGACATTTTCGCCTTTCTTAACCGTTCTCTTACCACCCTGACCGTTTGACAAACCAGTATCAATACCTATTGAATAATCAGCAAACTCCATCCTATTAATATTTTTAGATGAATCTTCACTAAAGAAGTGTTGAGGAGAGAAGATTAAAGAATCATTAAATTCTGGATAAACAACTTCGGTTGAATTTCCCCACATACCCAAAAATTCAACTTTATATATTTCAGGCGCTCGTTTTTTCATTTCTAAAGCCGAAACATCATAATTTTCTTTATCTCTAAATTCATTAGCTTTATAAGTTGAGATGTGTAAATATAAGCCCTTACCAAAAGGCCCAATAAAATCTTTATCGTAATAATCTAAATATTTTGTATTTTCATCATCTAATAAATCGTAATTATCATCTAATCTATGTTGAAAAAATTCTGAAAACAACCAAGTATCTTCACTCCAAGCATTAAAGCAACAAGTAATTTGATAAAATAAGCCTTTAGGTAAAACACCTCTCATAGAACCATCTAGTTTTCTAAAGTCTTCAAAACTAGGTACTTCATACGCTTCATCAATATAAGCATCAGTAAAAAAACCTGTAGAAAAGTCTATACCATTTAAAGAAGTAGGGTTATTTAAGCCTCTAAAAATAATTTTTTGACCTGTATATTTATAAGTAATTTGTAAAGGGTTTTTTAGAATTTCAAAAGAAGAAGATAAGCCAAGATCCCCTATACATTTAACGATTTTTTCAAAAGTAGATTGTCTGTTATCAACATCATTTTGTCTGCAAATTAATACATTTCTTTGAGGGCAACTAAGAATCTTTATAATAGGTTCATACCCCATCATATTTTGTGATTTTTTAGTACCACGGCCACCCTTATAAAATCTATATCTTGCATCGCAATTAGAAAACCATCCATTACCGTAATTTTTCCCAATTAAAAAAGGAATAGAAATTAATTTATTTCCGTTTTCATCAGTTAAAGGATTACCGAATTTATCTACCAAGAAAATATCATCACGCATCTAAATATTTATACCCTATTATACCTTTTTCAATTAAAGGAGTAGTAATGTCTTTTACATATTTTTCTATCCATTTAGTCGGATATAAAGGATTAGGAAAAGTTAAATCATAAGGTACTAATCTGCAACATTTATCCACATCAGATAAATCTATTTCAAATCTCCATGTGGTTAAAACTTTTGTTATGTCTTCATTATATTCTAAAATTCCCTGCTCATCCCAAGAAAGCCCAATATTTTCATAATATTGTTTAAACCTGTTAGAATACATTTTCCAATTTTTAGAATTATATACATTTATTAAATTAACAACTATTTCATCGTGCATTGTTAAATTTACTTCTTTATATAAAATAATTTCTCCACCAGTTGTAGTAGGCAACATCATTTCAAAACCCTCTTTAAAAAAGGTGTTTAAATCATCAGTTTTTGCTACGAATACTCTTGTCTTCATGTTTTATAACCTTCCATTTATATATTTTCTTCTTTTATTACAAGCATTTTTACAATACAGTATATTTCTATCGCAAGCATCTAAGAAAATCGGTTGCTTTTTGCCTTCGATTTTTCTTTCACATCTTCCACAAGCCTGAATAACGGATGCTTCATCTTTTATAGGAGCAACTAGAAATACAGTATCTAGTTTTTTTATGTCTAAACCTTCTTTAAATAAGTTTGTAGTAGATATAATTACTTGCCAATCATCTGTATTATCTAAAGTTCTTTCTCTTTCTTTCTTATTTGATTTACCAGTGATAGAAACAGCCTTTATAGACCTTTCTTTTAACATTGCTAATAAATCTCCACAATGCTCTACTCTTGATGTTAGAATGGCTATTTTTCGCCCTTCTTTCACTAATTCTTCTGTTTTATTGCATATAACATTATTTCTATATTCATCTTTGCATAAATAATCGACTAATACATTATATTTAATAGTTCCATCGCCCTCAAATATATAATAAGGGGGTAAAGCAGTATTTATATCAAATCTTTCATATATAGCAGTTAAAGAATTAGTTTTTTCTCTACTTATAAAATATGTAGGTTTGCATTCTCCGCTTAAATTTACACCAAGATTAAAATACATTGTTGGAGTAAGAGTATCTTGTCTAAAAGGTGTAGCGGTCAACCCATATTTATATCTTGCTTTAATTGAATTTAATACTCTTTCATACATTGTAACATTTTGCAATTTAGCGGCCGCATGATGGCACTCATCACTTATAACAATATTAAATTCATTTTCATAATCTTCTCTAGGGAATTTACTTAAGGTTTGTATGGTAGATATAGCTCCATCTTTGCCTATTTCAAATTTTCCTTCGGTAATTAAACCAATATCCATATTAGGATATAATTCTAAGAAATTTTCTTTTGCTTGTCTTAATAAATCAGAGGTATGGCACAACCATAAAAACTTTAAGCCTAATCTGTGAATAATCTCTATTCCTATTCTTGTTTTGCCAGCACCACAAGAGGCTTGTAAAATGCCACCTTTTGCCTTAATCATAAAATTAATAGCTTCTTCTTGATAATCATAAGGGGTAAAAGGGCAAGGCAGATTCTTTATTGAATTTTCTTTTGTAGGAGAAAAATCAGTTGTATAAGAATATTGTTTTATATACTTCCATAGAGCATTTAAGCAACCAAAAGGCACTTCGATAAAATCGCTCTTTTTCTTACAAAAATTTAATTTAGGTGTAACGTGTTTTCTACGAATTTCATCTTCTTTTTGCATCTTAAGAAGTTTTAAGTAAACATCATTATCTATAATTAAATTATCTTCACACCATTTTAAAACTTCTGGAATAGGATCGTATATTTTAATTTTATTTGTAATTATAGTTTTCATCGTTATTCTTTATCTCTATATTCATATTTTGATTTCATTTCTTCGATGAATTTATCTTTTATATAAGAATTGAAATCTTCTGCAAATTCTTTATCAGATAAATTTTTTGCCACTTCTGAATTAAAACAAGTTTGAGTTGTAAATTTAAAAAGTCCTTCAATACAATAAGGGTTTGGAAGCAATAAAAATTTATTTAATGATACAGGAGAAAGGTTTATATCTTTCTTTAACTTTTCAGTATCTAAAATTAATATTTCATTAGATAATACTTTTTCTAAAAAAGATGATAACTTATCTTTTTGTTCATTAGTAATAAGTTCAGCATAACCGAATTTAATAGCTGTTGCTATTTCGTGTAATTCTCTTTTATAATCTCTTTCCATTTTTCATCTCCTTTATTTTGTTAATAATAAATCTTTAAAATTAGGTAAATCATTCATACTTTTACTTTTTTCGTTGTTTGCTAACATACTTAAGTAAGTATCGAATGATAAGAATCTAGGGTTTGCTATATCTCTTTCAAAAAATATAACAAAACCTAGATTTTTTAGTTTACACCACTCTCTTGCATATCTTAGAGTTGTATCTTGGTTTGGTTGCACATAATTTAAGGAGAAAGAACAATGCTCTTTTTCAATAAACTTTGAATCTACTAACCAATTATCATTTCCTCTTAAAGCGACAACATCTACAGGTTGCCCCCCACTAGAGTTCCTTTCAAACAAATGACACCAATATCCATTTTCACGAAAAATCTTGCATAATAATTTTTCGCCATTTTTTCCGTTTTCTAATTGTTTACAGCCCATTTTTTAATCCTCTGTATGATATGCGTAATTACTATAATTTTCACTTTCGACAGAAGCTTTTATAGAGATACCTCTATACATATAATCTCCTGTGGAAGTCTTTTCTTGATTAAAACCTTTAGTAGCAAGATTTTCAGCAAACTTAGATTCTCTCATTCTAAATTCGTTGTTATCTAAAGCCCATTTTTTGTATTGATTATATAATTTAGGGGCAGATATTAAATCGTATTTATTATCAATATTGCAAACTTTATTTAAGAAACGTGCCACAACATCCATATCTTCTCTATACCCTTTTAGTGAACGACTTAAACATTCAGGCATTTGAATTCTACGTCCATTTTCGCAATATTTTATATAACCTTTTATACACCACCCTAAAATTTGAGGATATTCTGCTTTTAATTTTTCAGGCATATCTAAATCTTTGTCTTTTTCAGCAAACTTTCTTAAAAAAGGAATTAAGAAAATTCTTCTCCAAATACCATAATCTGTTCCTCTAATAATAGGCAAGTTGTTAGTCATCATAAATACTTTAAATTGAGGTAGAAATTCAAAAGGTCTACCATACTTTCTTTGAGCGTTGATAGAATCTGAACCTGTCATAGTCTTAATTAATTTTTCTGAAAGTTGTTCGCCTTCATCAGTTTCAGAAGTAATCAATAATCTGCAACCGACTAATTCGGCTAGGGAATATTGAGCGCTAGTGTTTTGACCTGCTTTAGTCATTAAAATTGAGGAGTCTAATGACTTTGCATAATCACCCATTATGCCTGATGCAACATTTAAAAAGGTAGATTTTCCGTTAGATCCTTTACCATATAAAATATACATCACTTGTTCCCTAGTCGAACCTGTCAAACTCAAACCCATTATCTGTTGAACACAATCTATAATTTCTTGACTCTCTTTTTTCTCTTGGTCGGAGGCTCCCCTCCAAAAGATGCTAGATAAGAAATTTAACCAAGTTTTAGGAGTATCATAAGAAACTAGACAATGGGTCGAGTTTGAAAGCATTTTTTGTCTATCGAAATTTGAAATTGTGCCATCTAATAAATTCACAATTCCACTATCGGTATTTAGAGAATAAATATCTTTGTCGAAATCTTCGGATAAAACAGGGATGTTATGAATAGATTGGAAGATATAAAGCATAGCATCCATTCCTGCTTTATTTGAGATTCTCGTTATGTTCTTTTGAGCTTCAACATAAATAGCCTTTTGCTTCTTGGCTTCTTCATCATCGCCTTCGGCAATAAACTTGTTAGCCGCATCTAAATAACGTTGTAAATTACTTTTCATAATATCAACTAATTTATTTGCGTATTTACGAATAATATCCTTTTTATCTTCTTGCCATAATTTACCTGTCCAATACATAAATTTTTGATTATCTTTATTGTATTTAAACAAGTCTCCGAAATAATCGTAAAATCTTTCTGCATTTCCAATATCAGTAAAAGGATATTCTTTGAAAGTTTGTTTAATTCTAAAAATAGGTTCTCCGTTTTCATCAATAGTCATATAAGCACTACTTTGATACGCATTGTTTACTTCTTTGTTTGTCTCTGTAGGCTTGTATTGAGGTTTTAAAGGGGTTGGGGGCGTTGCTTGGTATTCTTGTGTATATTTTCCTTGATAGCCTTCCCCTGCTTGCTGGATAGCCTTAGAAATACACATATTGCCATATGTCTGCGCCCCTCTCATTTCATCCCATTTTTCTCTCATTAATTTTGAGGCTCTAAAAATTCTGTCCATTTGGCTCGCATTGCAATTACACCAAAACGCTAGATAAGTACAAAACGCCATATCAGCTTTAGAATGGTCGTTTAAATACTTAGACATATCTCCATTATAAAGTGCTTCAAATTCGCTCCCATTTTTTGCAGAGCAAGCCATTTTTATAATTTCTTCATCATTAAAATTAGTAATCTTTCTATTAGGAGAAATATATTGACCTGTGAAATCATAAGGAGAAGTAGTAGTAGTAATAGCTCTCATTCTTTTTATTTCTTCGCTATCATCAACATATTTTTTCCATAAAGGAATTACTTTTTCAGAACATTCATTTACAGGGGCATTATTAATAACATTTCCTGTAATAGTAAAAAATCTATATTTATCGTACATTTCAACTGAATGTACAGTATCGTTAAAAACTTTATCGTTTCTTCTTCTTCCCTCAGGCAAATGTCCTTTGCAAATAATATGAACACCAAGTCCAGAAGGAGAATATTCTGCATAAGAATTTAATTCGTTAATAAATTCATTAGAAAACTCTTTAAATTGCTCATCAGTCATATGGAATTTATTTGTAATAGGGTCAGCATGATTATCTAAATCAATACCAAAAATTCCATCACCTAACATAAAACCTATACCATTGAATCTATAGGCTATGCACCCTTTTATTGCAATATCAAACGATGTCCAAGTATTTGAGTTATTGCTTTGAGCTTTATTACCTGTAATCGCATTGTAAGGGACTTTAGTATTCTTTCTGACTTTTCCATCTTTATCGACTACATCCTCAATTTTAAAGCCTACCCATCTTTTCATAAATTGAAGTTCTTTAGGTATGGCTTTATATTTCTCTTGAAGTCTTTTTACCTTCTCTAAATCAATTATCATTTTCTAGCATCTTTCTTTTTAATTAATAGTATTTTCTTGATAAAAAAGAGTGGTAATTTGAAAATACTAAATATAACTTACCACTCTTCTTATGCTCTATTTAAAATGGCATATCGGAATCATCAGGCAATATAGGATCTTCACCAATAGGTGTTGAAGATAAAGAGCCTGCTTTTACTTTAGAAGGCATGTAACCATTCCACTTAATTTGAGTTCTCTTTTCTCCACCATTAGCAGGGGTGTAAGTAGAAGTAGAAACTCTCATAAATAAACCATTAAGGTATTGCAACATATCATCTAAACTATCGAATCTCATTCTAACATTAGGATTTCTTTCATCTTGCCCGTTGTGTAAAATGTTATAGAGTTTAGATTGATTAAAGACCTCAGGGTTATTTTTATCAGGGAAGATAGTATCGAAGATATAAGCACCTTTACAGGCTTGCTCAACATCATCTCTAATCTTAAATGTTAAATTAATGACAGGAGTACCAGTGGTAACAATTTCACCTCTCTCCGCTTTAACAATAACAGTTTCGTATTCGCCATCAGGAATTAAATTAGAATTTTCTCTAGTGGCACTAAAATCGTAGAAATTTTCAGACATTTTAATAATTTTCCTTTCTTTTGCTTTTATTTCTTACTATGTAATTTTTCCCAACACCATTTATCTTGATATTTTTCCATTAAGCCTTTTAATTTTAACCAATTTAAGAAATCTGCAACAATACTTTTAATATCTTTTATAAAAGTTCTATCGTAAACTTCTCTATAATGGTTGCCTTTATAATCACACACTAAGTATGTGAAATCTTTAGCATTAGGAACTAATTCTAAATACATAGAGTGTTGAGAAGAAGCTATGTATTTTAGATAAGTATATTCTCTTACATACTTAATATCGTAAATTTTTCCTGCTTTTAAGCAATCTAATTTACCATATAGCATTATGTTCATACCGCATATTTCAACTTTTTTAGAAATAGCAGTTTGAAAGTCTCCACCTTTTACTATAGGTGAGAATATTTCATCTTGTCCATCATATACCTTTTTCTCGTACTCTCTACCTTTTTGCATATATTCGTTATCAGGAGTGGGTATTCGATCTAAGGTATTTAGAAATTCTTGATAAGAATCGTTATCTTCAACAGGGTTGTTCCAGATTCTTAACCATTGATTTAATAATGAACAAGTTATTTCATAACTATTGTTTTGCAACATAGTCTTTAGCTTTGGCATCATAAACAATATTTAATTCGTTCATTTTAGCCTTAAATTTACTAGTTAATTCTTCTTTAGAAGTTAAAGAATGTTCGGTGTTTTTAATTTTTTCACTAATAGCTCTTAAATCTTCAACATTAGAGGCTTTTTCAATTTCTTCTGTTAAAGTCATCGCTTTGTTATACTTTTCTAATTCAACTTTGCTTGTTTCTTGCTCAATAGTTAAATTTTCTCTCATAGTATTAAACAATCTAGCTAAGAAATTGTTATCGCTGAATTTCCCACCTTCTTTAGTAGATTTTAAAATAGGAATATCATAGAAATTATCTACACCTTGAGTTTTCTTAGCATCAAATCTTTCAGTAGGAGCAAAGAAGATTCTTCTCTTGTTTCCAACTAATTCGATATAACCACCAATGTCGATATCATCCCAAATATCATCTTTAGTTTTACCAGGAACTAATAATCTAGTGGTAGTAATATCATCTTTCTTGTCTTCAGTAACATGTGCGATGTAAATTAAATTTTTGTTTAAAGACTTTAATTCTTTTTGTAATTCTTTTAAAGCAGATTTAATAGCACCATAACCTTTAATAGATAAAGTTTTACCATCTCTTTGACCGTTGACAGGGTTCTCATGAATAACATAAGGAGTTAAATAGTCTTCAATCAATTTACCTAAACTATCAATAATAACAGTTTCAAATTGAGCCATTTCAGGTGAGCGAATATCTTTTAATAAAGAATTGTATTTTTCGTAAGGTGGAATATCTTCCTCAATCTGTGAACTTACTCCACGATAACAAGCTTCTACTCTTACGATACCTTGCTCTAAATCGAATAAAACAGGTTTAGGCGCAGATAAAGACAAAGTAGTTTTACCCACACCAGGTCTTCCAGTAATCAAAGTTACAAATTTTTTATTTGAGAAATTTAACTCATTTGGTTTTTTGAACATATATTTTATTTGTTTTCCTCCATTAGTTCATCAAACGATACATTCAGAGCATCACACAAGGCTTTTATTGTCTTGGCTCTAGGTTGTATTACCTTGAATTTTTCTAAATTACAAATTTCCACGTATGAAATCTTTGTTAATTCAGAAAGTTGTTTTTTAGTGAGATGTTTGCTCTCTCTAATTTCCTTTAAATTCATTTCGCTTTAAGTTCCTTTACTTTTATTTTCTAGCATCATTTCCTCCTTGAGTAATTATATGGTAGCCCTTTTTATAAATAATGTCAAGCATTTATTTTACATTTTTTATATTTTTTACTTCGACTATCTTTTTTTGAATTTTTTCCATATCTTTCAAAGGAGTTAAATTTAAAATATTAATAGATTTAAACATTTCACTAGTAGAGACTTTCCCAGTTTCAGAAAAATGAATCTGCTCTATAATAGGTTTATAAAAAACTTTTAAAATTTCGTTCCCTTCTTCATCGTAAGAAGAAACTATTTTATCTACTGGTAGTTTTATATTTTCTAAATCTTTTATTAAAACATCATATTTTTTAGATTTTTCTAAAACTTTAGGATCTAATAACTCTTTAATCTCTTTTTGATTACGAATAATTTGTAATAATAATTTTCTAAACATTGTATTTTTCCTTAATCATATCAATTAATTTAATAGCTTGTTCTTTATTTTCGATATTGTACTTTAAGATGTCATCTAAAGTAGAAATATCGTATAAATCTACGCCTAAAAAATTACTAATTTTTTTCGCTGTTTTTTCTGAAACTTTTACTTTATCGTTAGTTTCGATAGTTGCGATTAAAACCCTAGATAAATGTAATTCATCTGCTAACTCTTTTTGCGTTAAGCCTTTTATAGTTCTGTATTTTAAAATATCTTTCATTATTTTCACCTCTTTTCTCCATAAAAAATTATATGACAAAAACAAAAAAATGTCAATTTTTTATTGACATTTTATTTTTTTAAGAAAGTTCTATTATATCTTCTGTGATTAGACATTACATGGTTATATAATCCATGTGATTTTAACATATCTATAGAAGCATCACATATTTCTATATCTTTTAAATCTTGCTTACTAATGATTTTGCCCCTTTGAACATCATAACCACTATCTGTACTAATGTCCGAATTTCTAAACACATATAGTGCTTGAAGTAATAT
>AUXO012643953.1_pt1 | contig 10329 bp, 10 predicted proteins | sample 768731 | NCBI WGS metagenome assembly AUXO01 (sample SAMN02715735, study PRJNA202380) | gut metagenome | biome: sheep rumen | host: Ovis aries | place: New Zealand: Palmerston North | reverse complement strand
TTTATTTTACACCAACAACACTGATATACTGTCCTTGACCATGATGGACGACAACATCTTTGAAGCCTGCTTGAACTAATAATGCCTGTAGTTCATTGGGGCGATAAATCTTAAAAAAGCCATCAATCTTAGGCCAGTCAATTGCCTCGGGATCACTGCCTTCACAAAGAATATTGATTTGGCCACCTGTCTTCAAAACACGATGAATTTCTTCTAGACCTTTTTGTGATATCCGGCCAGAAATAAACTGTTTCAACAGCTGTCACTAAGTCAAATTTATTGTCTTCATATGGTAATTGTGCCACATCACCTTCTTTTAAGAAGACACGCTTATTGAGTTCTTCTTTATTATTGAGTGAAGATATTTCAATACTCTTTTGTGCATAATCTAGACCATAGATAATGCTTTCTTCGCTAAGCTTAAGCAAGTCCTTGATTGTTGCACCCCCGCCACATCCGACGTCAAGAATCGTCATATGAGGCTGGTATGTTATTGTATGTAAGCCAAAAGCGCGTAATGGAGCATGGCTGACATTCATGCGTTCAAGCATTTTTGCTCCTACTTCACCTACTGGCATTGCTGGATTTTCTTTCATATTACATTTCCTCCTGAAGGCATTATAGCACATGTCACAAAAGAAGAAACGTTTCTTGCAACCTGAAATACAAAGGTATATGATTGTGGAGAATTCATCAAGAATTCACAATCAATCCATACGATACACACAATAAATGAGGTGATTTTAATGAAGAAATTTACATTCAATGATGATAACACAGAAGAGAAAATTGAAGACCATGTTGATCATTATACTTATAGAGAAGAAGAAATGAGCCGTAAGGTGGGCAAGCGTACCCAGCATGAAACCATAAAACAAGAACAACTAGAAGAAGAAAAGAAACAACCAGAAGAAGAAAATGAAGAACAGGAAACAAGAACTTCACGCAACTTTGGTCGTCGTGGCTCAAAGGGTTCCAAAGGCTTTAAAGGCAGCAAGGGGGCAAGAGGTAAACGCGGTAAAGCTGGTAAAGTCAAAAAATCACGCAGTATTTTCTCCACCCTATTCTTACTTTTACTCATTCTTGTTTTAGCTGGAGCCATAGCTGTTGGTGGTTATTATGCCTATGAATATTATTTATCCAATGAAGCTAAAGTGACAAATCTTGAAAACAAAGTCAAGGACTTAGGCAATCAGGCAAAAAACAAGGTTGTTGAAAAGAAAAATGAAATCACACAAAAAGAAACAACCAACAACAATACTGATGCTTCTACAAATAAATCCGATTCTTCTAACAGCAGTGAAGAATCAGATACAACAACGAAGCAAACAACAGATAATACTGACAGCAATTCATCTAATAGCAATACAAATACATCAACAGATCAGCAATGATCTGTTTTTCTTTTATTCAAAAAAGCCAGGTCCTAAGATCTGACTTGAATAATAAAGAAATAGAACTGATTCTTTCCACGTGGGACGTCATAGTGTTCAATAAGTGAAAGATAGCCTTTATTAACACGTAAATTCTTTTCTACAAGACCTATTTCACTTGTATAGATAAAGGCATAGCCATCTGGCTTAACAAGACGGTGGATACGTTTAAAGAATGTATCATAGAGCTTCTCTAATTCCTGCTTATTACGCATCTGTGCATAGGTTGGCATGTCGGTGATGATTTCATCAAACATTTCCCCATTGACAAAGCGCAATGCATCCTTATTGACATAATGGATATTGAGATTAGCCGCTTTTGTATTACGCTTAGCTGCTTCTAGTCCTTTGGAGTAAATATCCAGGCCTAGGGCAAAGCTTGTTGGACGCATGAGACATCTTTCAATCAAAGTAATCCCACTGCCTACAAAAGGATCTAGCACTTTGGCATGATCAGTCATATAGGGCTTGGCAAGTTCTAGCAAAGTCGCTGCTACATAAGGCTGCATGGAATTAGAAATGACTTCTTTACGATAATCAAAGCGCGGATTCTCCAGTGTTGACAGCTTTAAATAGGCAGAGACATAACCTTCTCTTAATTCCTTGAAAATAATCTCAATCTCATAGTTATTGACGACATTTAAGAGCTTATCTGGATAAAGATCATATAACCCTTTGACAACAGCCTGAATAAGCTTTGGGTCTTTTTCACGTAAATGATCTGATAAACGATAATAGAAAAGCTCATTACTATCAAATAAACGATCCAGCAAGTCAAGTAAATTACTCTGACGGAAACATTCAATTATGACATCTGCATCCTTTGGCATATTGGCACATTTATGAATAGGGATGATCATATCACGATAATTACGTAATGGTAATAAATCGTAGACGGAATTTGTACGGACAAGTACCCCCTGTCCAACTGGCTTATATTTTAAATGCAGGACATATTCAAAGAGTGTGAACTGATAATAGGGCAATGTTGTGAGAATGACATCAACATCCTTATGTAAGAGTCTGATCATCTTTTTCTTATGTGTTGTATATGAAAGAATGATTGGATTGAGGATTTTAAGCTGAGCCTGGATGTGCTTGCTGTCAGTGTGCTCATCGGCCAACAAATCTGCCTGTATCTCCTTGAGGTCATTAATGATGCTCTTAACATTCTGCTTGCTTAAGGCTTTCAGATAGCTATCTTTCACAAAGTCCTTGTCTTCTTCGCGATAAGCATTCAACAATAAACTCTTAACAGCTGTTTTTCCATAGCACCCTAGAAGAAGTGCTGCATTCTTTCTGATCTTTGGATCCGCATCATGAAGTAATACTTTCAATTTACTGTAAAGTTCTTCAGAGACAAGCTGCTCATCATCACGCATATCATTCTTTAAAGCAATCAAGTTCTGACGTATATCTTTATTATTAATTATATTGTGAATTAATTCTTCCCTCATACTTTTCCCTCGCAACTTTCTCCTATTATACCATAATTGTATACAACTCACAATCACGAAAAAAACGAGAAGACCTAGTAGATCTTCTCGTCAGTAATAATCATATCCAATGGAACATCAAGACTATGCGGCTCTGTATCCTTAATATGCTGGAAGCTAAAGGCAATTCCACATGTTGTGTGGGGATAGTTCTTTAGCGCACGATCGTAGAAACCTCGCCCATAACCAACACGATTTCTTTGATCATCAAACATCAAGAGTGGGACAACCACAAAATCAATATCATTGATATTTCTTGTAATGTTTGTAATAGGTTCATCGACTCCAAAATACCCCTTAGCCACATCATCAAAAGATTCAATCTTGTAGAAGACAAGATCATCACCAACACATTTTGGTACAAAAATCTCTTTCTTGCCAAAATACTTAGCCATCAAAGCTCTTGTATTCACTTCATGACGGTAGCTCATATAGAGCGCTATTGAGTTGGCTTCTTGAAACGCCTTTAATTCTTCAAGCTGCTTTTGAATCTTTAAGCAAGATTGTTGATAGCTTTCTTCATCAAGAGCTAGTCTCTTTTGAATCATGGACTTACGTAATTGTTTCTTATCCAATGGCTTTATCACTCATATCAAATTTAATCAGCTGATTCAATTCAACGGCATATTCCATTGGAAGTTCTCTTGAGAATGGTTCAATAAAGCCCATGACAATCATTTCTGTTGCTTGTGCTTTTGTCAGACCTCTACTCATTAAATAGAAGAGCTGATCTTCAGAGACTTTAGAGACTGTTGCTTCATGCTCAATTGTTGAATCGTTATTCAACATTTTGTTTGTAGGAATTGTATCGGATGTTGAAAGAGGATCAAGAATGAGCGTATCACATTCAATCTTGCTCTTTGCTCCTTTAGCTTTAGGTGCATGGGTTACCAAGTCCCTAAAATTGGCTTTACCGCCATTTTTAGAGATGGACTTAGAAATAATTTGACTGCTTGTATTTGGTGCTAAATGAATCATTTTGGCGCCAGAGTCAATAATCTGTGTTTTATCTGCAACCGCAATCGTAATAACGTTGCCCTTAGCTCCTTCACCTGCAAGAATGCAGCAAGGATACTTCATCGTAATACGGCTACCAATATTACCATCGACCCATTCCATAAAACCACCTTCATCAACACGAGCACGCTGAGTCACTAGGTTCAAGACATTCTTTGACCAGTTCTGGATTGTTGTATAACGGCAATGGGCATGCTTGCCAACAACGATTTCTACAACCCCAGCATGTAAGCTATCTTTTGAGTAGCTTGGTGCTGTACAGCCTTCGACATAGGTAATATCTGCATAATCATCAACAATAATTAATGTTCTTTCAAACTGTGCCATTGCTGATGAATTAATACGGAAATATGCCTGTAATGGCTTTTCAAGGTGAACACCTTTAGGTACATAAATGAATGACCCGCCTGACCATACTGCCCCATTAAGTGCCGAGAATTTGTTGTCATTGTATGGAATAACTGTATCAAAATACTTCTTGAAGATTTCTGGATACTCTCTTAGACCACTATCAATATCCAAGAAAATAACACCCTTCTCTTTAACTTCTTCAAGCATATTATGGTAAACAACTTCTGATTCATACTGTGTTGAAACACCGGAAAGATATTTTCTTTCGGCATCAGGAATACCTAGTCGATCAAATGTATCCTTGATTTCATCAGGTACCTCTTCCCAGTCATTCGTCTGATTATCAGCCGGACGCTTATAATAAGTGAAATCAAAGAAGTCAATATCACTTAAATCAACACCCCATGTAGGTAATGGTCTTGATTCAAATTCTTTTAATGATTTTAAACGATATTCCAGCATCCATTCTGGTTCTTTTTTAATTGCAGAGATTTCTCTTACAATATCTGCATTAAGTCCTTTAGGTGTTGTAAAGACAGCTTTATCAGGTTCAATGAAATCAGCTGAATTATCCACACCAGTAAGAGGAATATCATCAAAGTTCTTATCCATTCTTCTTCCCCTCACTTTCATCAATTAATCGTTCTAGCCCATTCCAGCCAATTGTTGCACATTTAATACGATTGGCTTGCTTATAAGTATTCTTAAAGACATAGGCTTCCTGTATTAAAGAAGGATCATAATCTTTTTCATAAATCATGTCCTTGTAGTTTTCAATAATTTTACGTGCTTCTTCCTTACTTTTTCCTTTGACAAGTTCTGTCATGATGGAAGTTGAAGCTGTTGAGATAGCACATGCTTCACCATCAAAACGTACATCTTCAATCATATCACCATTGAATTTTGCTTCAATGTCGATATTATCGATACATGTAGATGAATTCATATTGGTTTTCATATAGGCATCATCATCAATAATGCCATGATTTCTTGGATTCTTGTAATGATCCATAATGATTTCTCGCATAACGAGTGGGTTATCTAAAGAATGCATCTAAGAAGTCATCTCCTTTCTTACATACTTCAATAAAGGCATCAATATCTTCTTTTGTCGTATAGACATAGAATGATGCACGAACAGTAGAATTCACACCAAGATAGTTATCAAGAATCTTTGCACAGTGTTCGCCAGCTCTTACAGCAATACCATAGGTATTAAAGAGAGAGGCAGCATCCTGTGAGAAGACGTCCTTGATATTCATAGCGATTGCCCCAGTCGCCTCTTTATTGTAGACATCGACATTGTCGAGCTCTTCAAGACGTTCAATCGCATACTTACGCATAGCTTCCTCATGAGCAACAACATTCTCCATGCCAAGATTCATGAGATATTTTGCAGCTGCGCCTAAGCCTACAGCACCTTCAATATTTGGTGTTCCTGCTTCAAAGCGATAAGGGATTTCCTTGAGGGTCACTTCACCTTCTTTATTGTAGCGAGCATTGCTTCCTCCCCCTGAACGAACAGGATGCATTTCTTCAAGTAAGGCACGTTTGCCATAAAGGACACCAATCCCTGTTGGTCCTAACATCTTATGACCGCTAAAAGCTAAGAAATCAATATCGTCCTTCTGTACATCTGTTACCATATGGGGAACGGATTGTGCCCCATCAGCCACAACAACAATGCCCTTTGTATGGGCATAATGCGCAATCTCACCAATAGGGACTTCAAAGCCAAGAACGTTGGTCATAATGGCTAGGGAAATGATTTTTGTATGTTCTGTTACTGTTGCTTTAACAGCATCCAAAGTGATATGACCTGTTTCATCAATAGGAATATATTTGATGATAGCGCCTGTCTGTTTGGCAACATCAAACCATGGTAATGTGTTAGAGGCATGTTCTGCATACGAAAGCAGGATCTCGTCACCAGCTTTTAAATGCGTGAGACCATAACCATAGGCAACCATGTTTAAGCCATCAGTTGAACCTGATGTAAAGATCAGTTCATTTTTTTCTTTCGCATTGATGAACTGACGTAATGTTTCTCTTGCCCCTTCAAAATGCATATCAACATCATGGGAAAGATCATAGTCCCCTCTTTCAGCATTAGCTGAATAGTTGGAGAGATAATCGACAACTGCATCAATGACGCATTGTGGCTTAAGTGTTGTTGCATTGCTGTCAAGATAAACGAGTGGAGCGCCATGCATCTTGACCTTGTTTTTAAGCATTGGGAAATCTTCTCTTACTTTATAAACATCATACATACTATGCACCAACCTTTCCTAAGACTTTTTCGAAACGTTCTTTAATCATAGGATTATCAACGACATCAATAACTGGCTTTAAATAACCATAAGTGATCAGTTGCATAGCCTGGCGTTTTGTAAGACCTCTGCTCTGGAGATAGTAAAGATGGTTTTCATCCATACGTCCAACCCCAGCAGCATGGGATGCCTGGACATCATAGTCATCAATATAAAGATATGGATTTGCGCTAGCGCGAGATGCTTCATCAAAGACCATGATTTTGTTTGTCTGATGGCTTTCGCTCTTATGCATGCCCTTCTTAATTGTCCCAATACCATCAATCGTCATGCTGCCAGCATCCTTCGCAACACCATAGTTATCCATAATGCCATATGTGTATGGAGCATGATGTTCGATATTCACGGTATAATGCTTCTTTTCTTCAAGCTTGCTCAAAGCTGCCATACGTAGTTTCATATTGGCATTTGTACCTGCTAAGATAAAATTATAATTGGCATCTAATGAGCCATCAGATAGCTCTGCGTAGCCTAAGTGGAAAGATGCATCACGGCCAACAACACCCTGATCATCAAAATGGATGGCAGCCTGATTTACAGATTCATTTTCATTAAAGATATTGATATGCGCATTCTCATCAACCTTGAATGTTCTTGAAAGCTTGACATTATCTGCCAGTGTTCTTGTCTCAACAAGATTAACTGTTGTATTTTTCGCAAAAAGATAATGTAATTCACCATCATGATGCAATGAGATCACAACATGTAAGTCATACTTGCCTTCATCAAAGGACAATGTTGTGCCTTCTAAATGAACACCTTCTGGTAAGACAACATCCTTAACTTGATCATCTTCTAAGAACACATGATGAGAATAAATATAACTATTTTCTCCCATCACTACTTGCCTCCAAAGCCAAAGAGCTTTTCAATTAAATCACTGTTATCCTGTTTACCAACAAGCCATTCATAGCCTTCATTATTAATCTTTTCAACAAGTTCATAGCCACCTTCAGCCTTAATTTCACCATCAACAAGAACATGAACATGACTAGGCTTAACAAGCTGATAAAGCTTTTCATAATGGGATACCATGACTAAGCCCATTTCATTCTCTTCTTTCATCTTGTTGACGGCATCAGCGACAATTCTTAATGCATCAACATCAAGCCCTGAATCAATTTCATCAAGCAAAGCAAAACTTGGCTTTAATAATTTCATTTGAAGGATCTCATTACGCTTCTTTTCACCACCAGAGAAACCTTCATTTAAATAACGATGTGCTAAATCTTCATTCATCTTAAGTTCGCTAATAGCCTGATCAAGATTGTTCATGAAATCAAACAAACGCACAGGTTCATCTCTTCTTGCATTAATTGCAGCTTTCAGGAAATCACTATTTGTAACCCCAGGAATAGCTTCAGGATACTGCATGCCTAGGAAGATCCCTTTACGGCTTCTTTCATCAACACTCATAGCGAGCAAGTCTTCACCATCAAGTGTAATTGAACCCTGTGTAACCTTGTAACTAGGATGACCCATGATTGTTGAGAGTAATGTTGATTTACCATTACCATTTGGACCCATTAATGCATGTGTTTCACCTGTTTTAAATTCTAAAGTTATACCTTTTAAAATCTCTTTGTCATCAACACTGACATGGAGATCATTAATTTTTAATACTGACATATTTCTACCACCTCGTTCACTCATTTTATAATAAAGATATGGCTAACTCAAATAATATAATAAGAAATCTTTCATGTGAAAGATTGTGATTTGCCTGCTTAGATTGAAAAAAAGCGAAATGTATGTATAATAAGATTGTTACTTAAGGAGGTTTGTATGAACGTAAAAAGACTAACATGTCTTACAATTACAGGCATGATGCTTTTGTCTGGCTGTAGTGCAGGCAAAACTGTCAATAACAAGAGTGTTGTGGCATCCTTAGATGGTGATAATGTCTATGCCGACAGTATTTATTCAAGCATATCTTCAACATCTTCAGGACGTACACAGCTTTTCAATTACACCCTAGATCAGCTTCTTCATAGCAAGTATCCAGCAACGAAAGCTATGGAAGAAAATGCTGACAACATGGTTGATTCCATTAAAGAAAGCTACAAATCACAATATAGTGAAAGTGAATATGAGAAGCAGCTAGAAAAGGACTTGAAGTCTTCTGGATATTCAAGCATTGCTGATTATCGTAAGAAAGTTGTTTACTCTCTTCAGTATGCGGAAATGATGAAGAACTATGTCAAGAAACATTTCAATGCTGTCTTTGATGATTACTACAAGATGGCAACTCCACGTTATATTTCTATTATCAAGGTTTCCATGGCATCTGTAGATGCACCAACAAATACGGAAAGTGACAAGCTGCAGGAAGTCAAGGACTTATTGAAGAGTGGCAAGAACTTTGGTGATATTGCGAAAAGTTATTCTGATGACAACGATACAAAGAATGCTAAAGGCAGCCTAGGTATTGTTGATACAACAAGTTCTTTATCCGATACATATGGCAGTGATGTCGCAAGTACGGCTTTGACTTTAACAGCTGGACAGACAAGTGAAGCCATCAAGGGCACAAATGGTTATTATTTCCTTTACTGTTCTTCAACCGATAAAGAGAAGATCAAGAAGGAATTAAAGAATGTTGATGCTAATTCACCACTCATCACTTATGATAACTATATGGTTTATGAAGCCTTCAAGACATATAAAATCACTTATAAAGACAAAGCTACAAAAGAAGCAATCAATAAAGTGATTGATGAAAATCTTAAAAACAGAGCTGAGGAAAGGAAATAATTATGGACGAAAATAAAGAATTTAGACAGGTCCATAAGGTTCCTGTTAAAAAGACAAAAAAACCAATTAATAAAAAAGCGATTGTTGGTCTTGTTTTAGCCATTGTATTAGCAGCTGGTTGTATTGGTGGTTACTACTATGTGAAAAATACAAAAGAAGCTGATTATGTTTCTAAGGTAACAGATGGATCGAAAGATCTCATTACTGGCGATACGACCGTCAGCAAGCAAGGCTACTATGAGTATTTAATGGATGGTAGTGGCGCAAGTGAAATTGTCAGCCAGGCATTAACGAAGATTGCTGACAAAGAACTTACAACAAAAGCTGATAAGGCAAGTATTAAAACAGAGACGAAAGCACTTGAAGATCAATATAAGAATTATATGGGTTCTGTGAAGGACTATGCGAAATCTGTTGGCTACAGTTCTGAAGAAGCCTTCAGAAAAGCCACACTTACACCTAACGCAAAACAGAATGCCCTTGTGAAGAAGTATCTCACTTCTAAGTTCACAACAGCCATTGACAAATATAAAGTCAGCTATGTCAAGTATTTCACTTATGAAAAAGAATCTCAGGCATTAAAAGCTATTCAGTCAATCAAGAGTGAAGAGGACTATAAGAAACTTGCGGATGCATCAAGCACAAGTACTGATGTTGGTATTCTTTCTACAAAGTCATCAGCTGACAGCAATCTTGTCAAGAAAGCAAGTACTCTCTATAAGATGAAAAAGGATGGCGTCTATGGCAGTGCTGTAAAGCTTTCAACGGGTGCTTATGCTGTTGTTTATGTTTATAACACTGATCGTGCTGCCCATAAGGATGATATTGTTTCTGCTCTTTATAAGCTTGATAAAGTCAAAACAGATATCAATGCATACTACTTAAACAAGTATCATTTCACTGTTTATGACAACAAGATGAAAAAAGCAATTAAGGAAATCTCAAAAT